>OKWQ01000157.1_pt1 | contig 46689 bp, 39 predicted proteins | sample 1607071 | NCBI WGS metagenome assembly OKWQ01 (sample SAMN07501039, study PRJEB24779) | human gut metagenome
ATGCCAGTTTCCCACACCCATCTTTCCGTACACTACCTACATCTACAAAGCGTCTTAATCAGCTAAACCCCAATATACTAAACCTAAAGGGAGTCTCAATTTCAAGCGTTGACTCATAAGAAGTTTTGAATAGTGAGCCATAAGCCACCTATAAACTGTTCATTGTAGTACTAGGATTACCATTTATATAAATATTATTACCGGCCGCTGCACAACCTGAAATAGCATGCAACACAAAGTATGAAATGTGTTACTTACTTTTCAGGAACGATTCAGGATAGATGGTGTGTTCAGCCACCGGATCCAGGTTGGATAAAACCGGATCAGTTAACATAATTCCTCTTTGTACGGCAAAGTGTCCGAACCGCTTTCTTATGGAATCTATGGAGCGTTCTAATTCTTCCTGTTTCTGTCTTTTTACTGCTTCGTCCAGAAAGGATAGTTGTTGGAATTCCTGAAGCATAAGATTACAGGCTCTTACACCAAGGCTTCTTACCGGATTTACAGGTCGGTTTTTACAATATAATTCGTATGCTTTATCATAAATTTCCTGCGCTGTACACGTAGGAGAATGAAGCCGTCCCTGCCTTTCATAAGAAAATAAAGTATTATCCCGAATGCTGAGCTGCACGGTCCGGCAATAAAAATGGTCTGCCCGCATCCGTTCGGCTACACTTTCGGAGAGAATCATCAGAGTAATTTTAATTTCATCATCTGAAATAAGATCCCGGGGAGCGGTTGTACTGTTTCCTATGGTTTTTATAATGCGACGTGAACTGATATGTGCCACAGCGGATGTGTCATGACCATTTGCAAAATACCAGAGCATAATACCATTTTTCCCAAGAAGCTGCTCCAGAAAACGGACATCTGTCTGTGCAAGTTCTCCGATAGTGCGAATGCCGCATTTTAATAATTTCTGATAAGTTGCCCTGCCTACATATAAAAGGGAGTCAACCGGCAGATGCCAGATCTTTTCTTTAAAATCATGGCCGATGACGGTGGTTGCATCCGGCTTTTTCATATCACTTCCAAGTTTTGCAAATATTTTATTGTAAGAAACACCTACACTTGCTGTAATTCCAAGTTCAAATTTAACTCTTTCACGAATATGATCCGCAATTTGCTTGCCATCACCGAACAAAGAAGATGTGCCGGTTACATCCAGCCAGCATTCATCCAGACCAAAAGATTCTACCCGATCCGTATAATCCTGGTATATTTCGTGTGCCATCTGTGAAAACTCAATATAGCGGTCGTAATGGGGCGGTGTAAAAAGAATATCAGGGCATTTCTGTCTTGCCATCCATAGAGGATCTCCGGTCTGGATTCCATATTTTTTCGCTTCATTACTTTTTGCCAGAACAATCCCGTGACGTTCTCCCGGGTCACCAGCCACTGCCATGGGCTTTCCTCTGAGAGAAGGATTATACAGGGACTCTACGGAGGCGTAAAAGTTATTCATATCTGAGTGAAGAATTACGTGATCCAATGGGTGCACCTCCAAATATCGCATACGCATATTTTATAATGTTATTATGTATAAGCAGCGGGTGTATTTATACTGGAAATTCACATTTATTTCGCTAATTTTTCACATTATTTTCATTGATTAAATGATATACTATAAACCAAGTTGAGCAACGAGAGTGTAAGTCCAGACTTCTGTATGGATTTGCGCTCTTTTTGCTTTTATATATATATCATTATAAAATTGGAATTGAGAAAAAGGAGGTTTCAATGAGGAAATTTAGTAAATTTTTAACAGTGGTAATTGTGTTGTCCATGACAGCGTCACTTGTGGCGTGCAGGAATGGGAATGCAGAAAGCAGCACAGAACAGAACACGTCTAAGAATGCAAATAAGGATACGCAAGCAGGAGATGAAACGCAAGCAGAAGGTGCAACACAAGCAGAAGGTGCAACACAAGCAGAAGGCACAACACAAGCAGAAGGTGCAACGCAAGCAGAAGGCACAACGCAAGCAGATGACACAGGAACAATGGATGCAGGGTCAGATGCTCCGGGTCAAAACGCTGTTTTATTGACGGAATACCAGCAGGACAATCAGAATCTTACTTTTTCGGACACTGCATGGAATTACGATGCCGAGAATGACGTGTATTGGCAGATTCAGGTGGGTTATTGTTCTATGCCCGCAGCATCTGAATATGAAACAATGGGAATATATGTTCCGGGTTCATATATGGATGGCAAAGAAAATGATGACGGTACTTATACATGCACAATCAATGCAGAGAAATCGGTAAATGGGTACACAGCCGGTACAGCGCCTATTGTATTTCCAATTAATACAGCAGGGTATTCGGCTCAAAAGGCACCTTCCGCATACAGCTATGAGGGATTAGCTGATTATCTGAAAGCCGGGTATATCTATGTCTATGCCGGGATGAGGGGAAGAAATAATGGCTATGATGATGCGGGGAATTTAAGTTATAGCGGTGGTGCACCCTGGGGGGTTACGGATTTGAAGGCGGCGATTCGCTATTACAGATATAATGATGATTTGCTGCCGGGCGATACAGAACGCATTTTTACTTTTGGTATGTCCGGAGGAGGAGCTCAAAGTGCTGTTGCCGGGGCATCGGGAGACAGCGGGTTATATAATCCTTATCTAATGGAAATTGGGGCTGCAATGAAAGATCATGATGGAAATTATATTAGTGATGCAGTATGCGGTTCTATGTGCTGGTGTCCGATTACCAGTCTTGATTATGCGGATGAAGCCTATGAATGGAATCTGGGGCAGTATGCTTCGGAAGGAACCCGGGCAGATGGTACCTGGACGGCAGCCCTGTCGGATGATATGTCGGAGAAATATGCAGAATACATTAATCAACTTGGGCTTAAGGATGAAAATGGTAACGCTTTAACACTGGAAGAGAGTGAAACAGGAATTTATACAGCAGGAAGTTATTACAATTATCTGATATCGGTTGTGGAAACTTCCCTGAATAATTTTCTGAGTGATACTACTTTCCCGTATACAGCAACAGCCGGCTTCACAAGACCGGATGGGGGATTTGCTGGCGGTGACAGTCAGACACCATCTGATGGCAAAGGCACGGACGGACCGCCTGAAGGTTTTGTCGGCAGTAATGAAAAAGGAGAACTTCCTGAGGGTATAACCGGTAAAGGGGTAGATGGTGAAAGACCGGAAAAAGGTACCATGCCTGAGATGGGGGCGGATTCTTCCGATAATGGGGGAACAACTTATGAAACCGTGCAGGATTATATTGCGTCTTTAAATGAGGAAGAGGTATGGGTTACCTATGACCAGGCATCCAACACTGCCAAGATAACCAATATGGAAGCATTTGTAAAACACTGCAAAACAGCCAGTAAGGATGTGGGGGCTTTTGACGATCTCAACTGCAGTCAGGCAGAAAACATGCTGTTTGGAAATGACGAACAGGATGCCATGCATTTTGATTCTGTGATAGCGTCACTATTAGAAGAAAATCAGGAAAAATACGCGGAACTGAGTAATTGGGATACTTCCTATGTGGAATCTTATAATAATGCTTTATTATCTTTAGATGCACTGGGGAACAGTTCTTCTTATCGCCAGAATATGTATAATCCAATGTATTATCTCTGTGATTACTATGAAGGTTATGCCACATCCAAAGTAGCGCAAAACTGGAGAATTCACACGGGCATAGAGCAGGGAGATACCGCTTTAACAGTAGAGACAAACCTGGCTCTGGCGTTAGAGCAGTGCGAAGACGTGAAATCCGTAGAATTTGAAACCGTATGGAATCAGGCGCATACAACGGCAGAACGTACCGGTGACAGCACAACTAATTTTATTTCCTGGGTGGATCAGTGTGTAAAATAAAAGATTGCAGAACTGGTATTTTCTAACCTTCCCGAAGCATCTTAGCGGCTGGGGCATTTACAGAGAAATCCTGCTACATTTCTCTGTGAATGCCCCATTCTCTATCCGCACGCTACCGATCGATCTACCAAGCTTCCCATAATCAGCTAAACCTGAATTTAAGATGAAATGGTACGATCTAGAAATTCCCCCGAAAAACAATCTGCTGATTAATCTTTTTTATTTCCTCAATTAGTTTTGTTTTATCTTTGACAGAACACATAATTTCACTTCTTCTGCCTTTTATAACAATACGGTCTAAAGATGCCGCACTTGATGCAATCGGATTATGTGTTTGATATACTTCCAGAATTTCATTAACCTTTATCGACTCTTTTCCGAAGCCAAAATACAATGTGATGGATTCGTCATTCAGCAAAACATAGTTTCTTACAATAATAGGTATAAATACAAGGTTCAATATTACTCCGCCAATCACTAATGCAATAATATTGTCCCTCTTAAATATAAGATCATACAGTATCATTGCATTAGCAAGAATTTCTAAAGCCCAAAACCAAACTGCTATTTTACCTTTAAATTTCATATATTTCAACATCCTTTCACAGGCTGATTTACATCGTTGTTGAATGCCTGCATCACCTAACTGAATGTTCGTTTAAAATTGTATTTTCATTTTTTTAGTATTCGCTTCAAGTAGGTAACATCCAGCAAATTCACTGTCTCGAAATTTCCTTTATAAAACACACCCCAGTTATTAAAAACACAAGGCAGCTCCTTTGCTTTTTGCAGTGTATCCACTTCAATTAAAGATACAGGAACGTCATTCAATTCACAATACTGTTTTATTAACTCAATTTTTTGATATACAAAGGGACATTGCATGTCATAATAAATGGTTAGCTCTTTGCTTTCAATTTCTTGTTTTTTAACGTTTGGTGCGAACCTTGGTGTGGTACCGTCAAAAGAAAGAGCAAGCAATTCATATCCATCATCGGTAGTATCAACAACCTCAAAGCCGAATTTCTTCGCGAATGCCTGGTTGGAAAGCCAGGACTTTTGTTTTTTTGCTCCAAGCATACATATGCCGGATTTACCCTTTTCTTTGGCATCAGCCAAACAATATTCCATCAGAGATTTCCCATATCCTTTTCCTTTGTGACTGCCAGAAACCCATAAACAATACAGATAATAATAGTTATCACCGGTTATGGGAACCCAAGCTGTTTCAAGGGGGGCATATTCAATAAAAACAGTTGCTTTTTCATTTAACTTTCTAAATACATGACCTTCATTAAGCCGGTCTGAGAGCCATTGCCGCTTTGCATCAATACCTTGATGGGGCTTTTTACTGCGGATAATGCAGCATAAATGTTGATTGACAAGGTTTTCTGGTGTTAAGTTTATAAAGTCAGCACACATATTTTACTTCTCCTCTCTTGCAAATTCTAATTTACTTCATAATATCATATGGTGTAATGTAATGTCTATTTATTATTGATTTGGCAGATGAAAATAAGATGAAAATTAAATTAATATTTATCTTGACATAAGCACTATCTCATGTTATTATGAAATAGTATTTTGAATGAGATCTGGATTTCACATATTTTTGTAAGTCATTATTTCTTAATTTAATGATTTACAAAAATGTGTGATTTTTTTATTTTAATGAAAAGTATAATAAAATATTAGGAGGTATCTTTCATGAATAAAGGTACAGTAAAATGGTTTAACTCACAAAAAGGATTTGGTTTTATCACAAACGATGAAGGAGGAGAAGATATATTTGTACATTTCTCCGGAATTGCAACAGATGGTTTCAAATCTTTAGAAGACGGACAGGCTGTAACATTTGATATTACTGCTGGAAACCGTGGCGCACAGGCTGTTAACGTTTGTGTAGCATAAGTTTAAATTAAAAATTAAAAAGAGTGTTGCAGAATGATGAAATTCTTGTCATTTGCAACACTTTTTTTGTTTTGAAAATGGAATCTTTATTCCACTGTAATAACCAAGGTTTCCTTATCCAGTCCGTCTGCGCTAACCGTTATTTTTATTTCGCCCGGATCAAAGCCGGATCGAATGGCAGCCAGCAGGCGTCCGTCATAGGTATTCCATGCTGTTGTATAATAATGATTGCTGGTATGAGGATCAGCGCTGCCGAATCCCTGCAGAGTACCTGCACCGTCAACAGATATATGAATTACAGTTTCTGACTGCAGATTGAATATACCGTTTTCGTCCTGAAGCCCGATTGTAACGTATGCCAGATCATTTCCATTAGCGGTTAAGACAGGCTGGTCAGATGACAGGGATATTTTTACAGGTGTTTTTGCGGTTTGCAGGATATCCCGTCCTGATTCCATTCCGTTTTGATAGCTGACAGCCATAAGTGTTCCTGGCTCATAGGTAATTTCATAAGAAGCGATGAACCCGGCTGCCTTTCCGGCTGGTTTTCTGCCCAGGGAAATATCATTCAGGAACAATTCCACTTCTTCGCTGGAAGAGAAAATATCTACCACAGCAGGTTTCCCTTCGTACCCATCCCAGGTCCAGCTGGCAATGTTATCTTTGTGCATCCAGGTGGTTTTCCCCGGGGTTTTGCCATAATGGTTCACTCTTTCTACGGCAAGGTAGGGTGCTGTTCTTAATCCGAACACTATTTCACGCAGATAGCTGATAGGTCTGCGGTATCCGGTAATATCTATGTCTCCGATATATGCGATACTGTCCGGATAATTGTGATCCTGGAAACCGTTGATGCCATTATAGTAGAAAATACCGATTCCGGCTTCTCCCAGATAGTCATATCCTGTCCAGGTAAAGTCACCGATGACATGGGAATTGCGTTCCACGATATCCCAAAGTCTGACGATTTCGGAAGGATAGGTCTCAGTACCGAGAACCAGCCGGTTGGGATGCAGCTGGGCCTCCAGCTCATGGCGCCCGGTTATGTAATTAAATCCGGCGATGTCCAGACCACCGCTAAACCCTTCCAGGAGATCTGTCAAGGTAGAACTGGCATCTATATAATCTTTAGCCGGACCTTCCATCAGGCTGGCAAAAGCGTTCATAACGGAAATGCCTCCTTCCCCGGCACCCGATGTCTGTTCTAAAATGTGTTCCATACCGGTAGCCTTAACAGCTTCTTCCAGCAGCGGCTGCATGTCACTTCGCAGTGCCAGAAAGCTGTTAGCGGCATTGGTGGTGTAGCGGGCAGAATCCAGGGATTTTATTTTTTCCACAATTCTGCGGTTCATTTCAGCGCCGCGTTTGGTTCCCACCTCGGGTATTTCATTTCCGGTACAATACATGATAACTGAGGGGTGGTTGTAATCCTTCGCTACCATACGCTCCACTTCATCTTCCCAGAAATCCTCAAAATAGTTTCCAAAATCATGAGGATTTTTACGGATATGCCACATATCAGACAGTTCATCCATTACTAACATGCCAAGTTTGTCACAGGCTTTCAGCATAGCTTTGCTCATTGCATGATGGGAGCTTCTCAGACAGTTAAAACCGGCTTCTTTCATCTGGCGGCAGCGGCGTTCCTCCGCCTTTTCCAGAGTAACGGCTCCAATAATTCCGTTGTCATGATGGATACAGGCACCCCGGAGTTTCATTTCTTTACCATTTATACGCAGGCCATGACGGGAGTCTAACTGCAATTTACGGATACCCAAAGTGCTGACAGCTTCATCCAGTATGGTATCCCCTTCTTTTAATCTGGTTCTGCAGGTATAGAGATAAGGAGAGTCACAGTCCCACAAATGAGGCTCCCAGACCGGAATCCGCTGCAGTGTCTGTATATTTTTATGCGGATATGCAGTGACTGCAGTTTCCTCGGAATTCACTATTGTTCCTTCTGCATCCAGAATTTCTGTAATCTGGATTAAATCGTGTGTACGAAGTGTTTCATTGGAAAATTTTGTTTTAATACACAGGACAGCGGTATCCTGATCAATTTCCGGGATATCGATCTGCAGACCATTTACCGGGATATAAAGTTTTTCACTGACATAGATATTTACATTTCGGTAAATGCCGCTGCCGGAATACCATCTGGTATTGCCTTCACTGCTGTTGTCTGCAGCCACTTCGATTTTATTCTCATGGCCGGGGATAAGGAAGCCGTCAGCCTGAATGGTAAACTGGGAATACCCGGAATGATGGCTTCCGGCAAAATCACCATTGATATATACCAGCGCACTGGGATAAACTCCTTCGAACTCCAGTACAATATTTTTATCCATCCAGTCATTGGGGACAAAGAACATTTTAGTATAGAGATATGATTTACCCGGATAGTATCCGGTCTGTTTCCCGTTTTTGGTGTCAGGGGTTTTTTGTTCCAGAATCATTGCGTCGTGGGGAAGGGTTACCGGTGTACCTAAATCCAGTTCCGTTGAAAACAGGTTTGAAAATGGCTGGTTGAATCCTACTTTGATATTCCATCCAGCGTTAAATGATTGTGATAGCATAAAGAATCTCCTCTCATAATAGCTGCCGTGTTCTGTCTTTAAAATAGACATTTATATCTGTATATGTTATATTCTATATAAAAAGATGGAAAATACAAGGTCAAAAACCGTACTGATTCTGATGTTTGTATCATATACCGATTTACAAATCGATATATATATATATACTGATATACATATACTGATATACATATACTGATTTACATGCAGCAATTATCATGTGCGGTTCTCAAAATAAAGCAGATGATTTTGATAAATATTTATATATCCCAAACGGCAGATACGTTTTTTGAATCAGAAAAGGAGCAAAAATGGAGTCAATAAATCCCTATGCAAAAGCCAGAAATAAAATCGTTGCCATAAATGAATCCGGAAGGGAGGAGTCACAATTTTATCTGCTTCAGATGCCGTTTGGGCTGACTTATGAGTGCTGCCGGGTGTCTGAAGAGAAAAAGCGGATGAAATTAGTGGATCTTGCATTTGGAAAGCATGCTGATATTGAAGTAGACTTGAGTGACTATGATGAGCTGGAGCCCAGCAAAAGCCCTATGCATCAGCATAATTACTTTGAGTTTATGTATGTTCTAAAGGGAGAAGTCTGCCAGCATATTGAAAAAGCAAGCTATCAGTATCAGGCGGGATATGGATGTCTGCTTAACTGCAGCACGCGCCATAATGAAGAGTTTTCCACCGATTTTGAAGCTGTATTTCTGTGCATGTCTCCGGAATTTATAGAGGATATTATGAAGAAATGCGGCAGAAAACTCTATCGGGAGGGGGAAAAGAAGGAATCCGTCCTGTTTCATTTTTTTGATGACTGCATCAGGGAAACAAAAAATTATAAAAAAAATTATATAGATCTTGCCCCTGTGAGAAGCGATGCTATGTCTTCTGTGCACGAACAGATTTTACATTATTTTGATCAGGCTGCAGTAGAGCTTCTTAATACGAAAACAGGCAGCCTCTTTTTTATACAGGGTATCCTATGCTCGTTATTTGAACTTTTCGAAGACGGGGAAAAATTCAGGATGAGCCATATTCGTTTGGATTCAGGAAAAGAAGATCATCTGTTTGTGCGTCTGACGCAGTATTTAGAGCAGGAGCACCGTGCGGTAAGCAGAAAAGATATATCCTTAGCTTTCAATTACCATCCCGATTATCTGAATCGTATTGTAAAAAAGTATACCGGCATGACCCTTGGGGAATACAGTCAGTCCTTCGCATTAAAAGAGGCACAGAGAATGCTGGCGGAAGAAGGCAGGACGGTTACTTATGTAATGCAGGAACTGGGATTTACCAATCGCAATTATTTCTATCGTGTCTTTCAGCATAGGTATAAAATTTCACCGGGTGAGATGAGAAAAAATGGGCCTGATACGCCGGGTTTCAGCTGATCAGGTCTTTTACACGGTCACGATATTGCGTTACCGTACAGCTGAAATATTTTTTGAAGCTGACGGAGAAATACTGGCTGTTTTTATAGCCCACCCGTTCGGCAATTTCATAATTCTTTAACTGGGTAGTACGGATAAATGCGCCTGCCCTTTCCATACGGATCTGGATCAGAAAATCGTAGAGATTGATACCGAATTTAGCTTTGAAAATACTGGTCAGGTAACAGTGATTAATGTTAAAATGACTGGCGATCATGATCAGGCTCAGTTCGGAGTTTCCATAGTTATGTTCGATGTATTTTTTTATGTTTAAGAGCAGACTGTCTGCTTCTGAGTTCAGGCTTTGCTGGGCGGTCTGGTAAGACTGGTAGAAATCATTCAGGTTATGCATGGTGGTACCATAGTGAAAAACAGCCTTAGTGTGAAAGACAGAATCCAGATAAAGGTTCACAAAGGATTCCAGTTCCCTAAGATATTCCTCAAAACGGGATCTGGCATTGCTGTCGCTGTTGGTATAAACCATGAAGATTTCCATAGTATCCATGCAGAAGAAAAAACTGCCCTTATATTTTGAGGTGAGCATATTGCAAAGATCCTGGATCCGGGTGCCAATATAATCCAGGGGCTGATCCTGCCCATAGGGAAAGTCTATAAAACCCACAACGCCCAGCCCCTGATTTAAATTAATATCAAAGGCTTTAAATACGGAATCATCCATTTCCTGAAAATTTTCCCTCATCAGTTTGGAGATATAATGTCGTTTTATCAGAGGATATTTTTCCTGGAGGATAAGATCAATATTTTTTTCTTTTTCCAGCTGGGACTGGGCTTTTTTGATAATAGAAAGCAGCTGCCCGGTATCAACCGGTTTGGTTAAATAATCAACCGCGTTTAGTTTAAGTGCCTGCTGTGCATATTCAAATTCTTTATATCCGGAGAGAAAAATAAATTTAAGATCCGGGTAATAATCCTTTGCGATCATCGCCATTTCAATGCCGTCCATAACCGGCATCTTTATGTCTGAGATAATAATGTCCGGCTTATGATCCTTCATATACTCCAATGCATCTATGCCGTCTCTGGCAGAGTAAATAAGTTCCATACCATTCTGTGCCCAATGAATCCTGTTTTCGATATTACGGCGGGCAATGGCGTCATCATCCACAAATAGTATTTTCGTCATTTATACATTCCTCTTTTCTATAAGGTATTTTGATTGTTACTGCAGTTCCTTTATCTAATTCACTTTGAATGGAAAGTCCGTAACCTTTTCCGTAGGTAAGGCGGATACGGTCATGGACATTTTTCACGCCGTAAATTTTTACTGACTGATCCTTAAACGTACAGGCGGGGGCATTCAGAGAGGTTCTGATTTCCTCTAACACATTTTCTGCCATTCCCCCACCGTCATCTTCAATCCGGATATAGATATCATTTTGTTCACGGCTGACTGTGATCCGGATATGCCCATCGGTACGGTAAGGGCGAAGACCATGGTAAAGGGCATTTTCAACAATGGGTTGAAGCGTTATCTTAATGATAGTGCAGTCCATAAGTTCCCGGGGAATAGTAAATTCGTAGTGGAAATCTTCGAATCTGGTTTTCAAAATACCCAGATACATATCGGTATGAGTTAATTCCTCATTCAGGCGGATGATATCCCGCCCCTTGCTCACACCGATCCGATAGTACATGGCGAGGCTGTCAATCATCTGTCCTGCTTTTTCTGTTTCTCCCAGCTCACATAATTGTTTCATGGCATCCAGTGCATTGTACATAAAATGAGGGTTTATTTGAGAGTGGAGTGCCTGAAGCTGAGTAATCTGTTTTGCCTGCATTTCTGTCTGAAGCGAATCCATCAGCACCTGGATACGGGATAAGAGATTGTTGATTCCCTGGCTGATACGCAGCATTTCTTTGCTCCCGCTTCCCTGAATGGGAATTGCCAGGGTGCTTGCCTGTATGTGGTCAATCTGTTCTAATAGGTTTACAACTGGAAAAGAAAGCATCTGAGAAATCAGCAGGTATAAAATAGCGCATCCGGCGAGAACGATAACAGCCAGAATTGCAAGGGTGTTGGAAAAATCCCGATAGTCCAGAAACATCTCATCCATTGGTATGATTGCCAAAACACCTGCACCTTCCAGACTCAGCGGCATGTAAACGGCATAATGACCGCTGAGTGCAAAAGAGAGGCTGTCAGCTTCGGGCTGCGCTGCAACTTTCTCTTTGATCTGTATCAATTCAGTTTCAGTCAGATTGTCCAGTGTATGATTTCCGAAGACTGCGGTATCCTGATAGACAAGCTTACCGTCCTGAAGGATGGTTACACTGCTGTTTTCTGTGAGCCGGCAGTTTTTAATCTGGTCCGTGAAAAGACGGTCATTGATTCCTATGAGAAAGAATCCCTTAAGATCAGTATCCGTACTGCCTAGCAGTTCAATAAGGCTGTAACCGGGAGCCTCATCCTGAGCATTTACAGCATAAGGATAATCATTTCTGGAAGTGAGCCAGTTCAGCTGAAAAGGAGCACACCGATTATAATAATCTGAAAATTGAAAAGAGGGCTGCATTACGCAGTTAATCTTATTGGAGAGATACAAATTTACAGAGTTATCAGTAAAATATACCCCAATCGAGTCAATCAGAGTAGGATTATGTTCCAGAAAGCTGCGCAGGCTTTTGGAGAACTCCAGGTATTTTTCAGGAGTGACCGGTGCCTTATTATTTCCAATATTATCATGGATTTTATAAAATGTATGGGAAGAAGTCAATGAGTTCGAAAGATAATATACATTTTCCAGGCTGTCATTTATGGAATCCCGCGTCTGTGCAACCAGCGTTCTGGTATTTTTATCCATCATTTTAGAAAACCGGCTGGTACCAGTCTGATAGAAGACCATAAAGGTGATAGTTAGCAAAATCAGAAAGGGCAGGCAGAATATAATAATAACGAAGCGCAGGGAAAATCTGGAAAGCAGACGGTTCATATCAGGACCTCCGTTTTATCTGTTATAGTGGAACTTGTATTACTGAGAATTAAAATTTAGATTAATCATAGAGGCTGATGAATCCCTTGTCAATATATTTAAAATATTTTTGGATGCAAAAAGCAAATTCACAAAGATATTATAATATGATCTAAATTTATCGAATTTACGAACCTCAGAATGTGTGTTTAAATAAAAACATCCCGAAAAACGTAAGTGTCATGAACTTGCGGATGTTTGTATCAAGTACTTGATTAAAGCGTGTCTGATAATAAATAACAACAGTCAAAAAATGAGGGAGGCAGCCGGGGCAGGGTGTTAGCAATGTTCAGATACGTTTTTACAGAATGAAAAGAGTGGTAAGGGTTGAAGAAAATATGAAAGTGAAAGGAAGCAACGCAGTGATTTTCAACCTGATTTAATTGCGGCAGCATAGCAGACAGGAGCTGCTGTACTGCAAAGGGTGCAGAAATGGAAAATGTAAGAAGAAATAAGGTGGTTTGGACTCCTTATCTGTTAATATTCCCGGCGGTCTGTCTTATCGCATTTGTTTTAATTTATCCGCTTGGAAAGGTTTTTTATCTGGCGTTTCAGAATTATAACCCCACGAAACCTTATATGAATGGATTTGTAGGATTTGATAATTTTATTCGTATTTTTACAAATAAAGAATTCTATACAGCGTTGGGAGTATCGGTAAAATGGGTAGTTGTGGAGGTTGGGCTTCAATTGGTTTTTGGTATGGTAGTGGCACTTATTCTGAATCAGAAATTTAAAGGCAGGGGGATATTCAGGGCATTGACTTTTGTTCCATGGGCGATGTCGGGCGTTCTGACCGCGGTATTGTTCAGTCTGATTTTTAATCAGCATTTTGGAGTACTGAATGATATTTTAATGAGGCTGGGACTGATCAAAGAAAATGTGGCATGGCTGGCAGATACGAACCTGGTATTCGGCTCTGTGGCCGCAGCAGAACTCTGGCGTGGTATCCCGTTTTTTGCAATCAGTATTCTGGCGGCAATGCAGGGACTTCCGGGAGAAGTTTACGAAGCAGCAAGGGTGGATGGCAGCAGCCGGGTAAAGACATTTTTATATGTGACGCTTCCCATGCTGAAAAATACCATTGTGCTCACAACACTGCTTCGTACAATCTGGGAATTCAATAGTGTGGATTTGATATACAGTCTGACAGGCGGAGGACCCATTGGTAAGACTACCACAATTAGTATGCTGATTGCCAACCAGGCGATTAAAACAAATAATTATGGATATGGGTCTGCGATTTCCGTTGTCAGTTTTGCACTTCTGGCTGTAGTGGCGATTGTATATATCAAAGCATCCGGTTTTGGAAAGGAGGAGGATTAACAAATGAAAGAGAAAAAAAGCGTCATCCTTTTTTTACGCTGGCTGCCCCTTATACTGATTAATATCTTTGTTATTTTTCCGATTTTCTGGTCAATTGTTACGTCATTGAAAAATGAAAAGGATATATTAAAATTTCCGGTAGACTACCTGCCTTCAAATGCCACGATTGCTAACTTTGTTGAGGCATGGAAAAATGCGGGATTTGATATTTACTTTTTAAATAGTTTGAAAATCAGCATAATCTCTGTTCTGTTTATTATCGTTATAGCTACTATGGTCGGATATGCACTGACCAGGTATAAATTTAAAGGGAAAATGGCCTTCTTAGGGCTTCTTCTGGCGATACAGTTTATCCCGGCGGCGGTGCTGCTGGTTCCGCTGTTTAACATTTTTAACAGTGTGCATCTGGTTGGAAGCCATCTGTCCCTGATTATTGTAAATATTACTTTTCAGATTCCTTTTAACTGTATTTTAATGAAAGGGTTTGTTGAGGGTGTACCCATAGCACTGGAAGAAGCCGCCCAGATTGATGGATGCAGCAGAACCCAGGGGGTATTCAAAGTAGTACTGCCTATGCTGGTACCGGGCATTGTCACTGTAGCAGCTTTTGCGTTTATAGGATGCTGGAATGAGTTTTTATTTGGTTTGATGTTCTTAAATGATCCGGTTAAATATACGGTGCCAATCGGATTGAAAATGATGCAGGGAGAATACAGTGTGAAATATGGAGCTATGGCTGCAGGTGCATTGATTGCTATGTCTATACCGGTAGGTTTATTTGCTTACCTGCAGAAATATCTGGTAAGCGGATTAAGTGCAGGAGCAGTCAAAGGGTGAGATGCGTTTGAAAATTGAGATGATGAAGGAGATAAGGAAAATGAAAAGAAGAAAAATTACAGCGTTACTTTTAAGCTGCACTATGGCAGCAGTTTTGTTTGCAGGATGCAGTTCGGGATCAAAAGATTCGGCAGATAACAATGCAGCAGCAGACAGTTCGGAAACGGAGTCGGGGAAATCTGATGCAGCAGGCGGGAAAGTGGAGATCTCTTTTTGGGATAATAATGCGGATACGGTTCGTACGGAAATTTTTAAACAGATCATTGCAGAGTTTGAAGCAGAGAATCCGGATATTAAGGTAAATTTCGTCCCTGTTCCGGCTGATCAGGCGAAATCTAAATATGATGTGGCAATTCAGGGAGGGACTGCACCGGACTGCGGCATTGTGTCCCAGTATTGGATGAGCGATTTTATTATTCAAAATGCCCTGGTTCCATTAGATGATTATCTGGCTGGATGGGCGGATGCAGATCAGCAGCTGGAAGTATTCCAGGAGAGTATCCGGGACATGGCGCCGGACGGAAAAACATATGGGCTGGCACAAACTGTTACTATTCCTGCTGTTTGGTACAATACGAATATTCTAAAAGAAACAAATATACAGGTACCAGAGGATTGGGATGAAATTATTACAGCTGCAAAAAAAGCAACAAATAAAGAAAAGGGTATTTACGGATTCTCTCTTCGCGGCGGTGCCGGAAATTCCCAGCAGTTCGAGCAGATGATGTATCAGTATTCCGGTATCACGCAAATGTTTGATGAAGATGGGAAATCCACAATTAACGACCCTGCACATGTGCTGCTCTTAGACAGCTTTGCAAAGATTTATAATGTCTATACGCCGGAGAGTGATATTACCAACGGGGCAACGGAAATGATTTCCGCCTTTGACTCAGGATCTGCAGCGATGATCTTCCACAATCTTGGATCATATGGACTGCACAGAGATACATTGGGGGCGGAAAATTTTGATTCCCTGGTAACCCTGAATTCTAAAAAAGATACAAAAGTAATTGTATCGAATGGCTGTATGGGAGTGTCCATTTTCAACAATTCCAAACACCCGGAGGAAGCATTTAAGTTTATCAGTTATTTATGTGAGAAAAATGGCAGCAGTAAGTTCAACGAAAAAATCGGTCAGGTACCTTGTAATAAAGAAGCCCTGGAGGATGACTGGGTAGCTAAAGCAGCACCGATTAAAGAGGCTGCGGATGCTTTGTTAGATGAAAATACGGAACTTGCAACACTGCCAATCAATGTAATCGGTTATTATGATCTCCATCAGAATGTTCTGGTCGAAGGCTTTCAGAATGTACTGCTGGGAAATACCAGTGCTCAGGAATTTTTGAATGATTGGGCAGATCAAATGACCCAGTTAAAAGCAGAATATGATGCCAATGTAAAAAATAAATAAACTAAGGGAAAGATGCTGTTACAATGACCTTTCCGGAATGAGTAAGAAAGGATATTAAACGAAGATGATGTATAAGGACCATAAAATAAAAGACATGAAAATAACTTATATTGGCGGAGGCTCCCGGGGCTGGGCATGGGTATTTATGGGAGATCTGGCTAAAGAAGAGGCACTTGGCGGAACCGTGTGCCTGTATGATATGGATCAGGAAGCAGCCGGTCACAATAAAGTAATAGGTGATGCGCTCACAGCAAGAGCAGATACGCCAGGTAAATGGAAATACCAGGTGGCAGAGCGTCTGGAGGACGCCCTGACCGGAAGTGATTTTATTATTATATCTATTCTGCCGGGAACTTTTGATGAAATGCAGTCCGATGTACATACTCCGGAAAAATATGGGATTTACCAATCAGTAGGAGATACGGCAGGACCGGGAGGAATGATCCGGGCAATGCGCACTATTCCGATGTTTGTAAAAATAGCAGAGGGCATAAAGGATTTTGCACCAAAAGCATGGGTTATCAATTATACCAATCCTATGAGCATCTGTGTTAAGACTTTATATCATGTGTTCCCGAAAATAAAAGCATTTGGATGCTGTCATGAAGTATTCGGCACTCAGAAAGTATTAAAGGGAATTCTGGAGGAAACCACTCAGCTGACAGGGATTGACCGCAGTGACATCCATGTAAATGTTCTTGGGATCAATCACTTTACATGGTTTGACCAGGCATCTTATGAGGGAATCGACCTGCTGCCTGTTTACCGTGATTATGTTGAACACCACTTCGAAGAAGGGTATGAGGAAAATGATAAAAACTGGGCGAATTCTACCTTCAACTGTGCACACCGGGTGAAATTTGACCTGTTTTGTAAATATGGTCTGATCGCCGCAGCAGGTGACCGCCATCTGGCTGAGTTTCTGCCTGGTGATATCTATTTAAAAGATCCCGGGACTGCGGCACATTGGAAATTCGGACTGACAACGGTGGAATGGAGAAAACAGGATTTAAAAGAACGGCTTCAAAAGAGCAGGCGTCTGGTATCCGGTGAGGAAGAAATGAAACTGGAGGATTCCGGAGAAGAAGGAATCGCTTTAATTAAAGCGCTGTGTGGGTTTACCAGAGTTGTAAGCAATGTAAATATTCCGAATACGGCAGGACAGATTAAAAATCTTCCGTTAGATGCGGTAGTAGAAACAAATGCCCTGTTCGAAAGGGATTCCATAAAGCCACTTTATGCAGGGGAACTTCCATGCAGTATTCTGGAGCTGACCATGCCGCATTTGGATAATCATGAGCGCACTTTAAAAGCTGCGCTTACCTGTGACAGACAATTGTTAATGGAAGCATTTCTTCATGATCCGCTGATTCATGAACGGCTTTCTGGGGAACAGACAGAATCCCTGATCAATGAAATGCTTCAAAATACCCGGAAATATTTACCGAAGGAGTGGCAGTTATGAGTTGGGAAGAAGCATTTCGCAATCCGCCGAAAGAAAACCGTATCCATCCTTTCTGGTTCTGGAACGGAGATATTACGAAAGAGGAAATAGAGCATCAGATAGAAGAGATGTCAGAAAAAGGGCTGGGAGGAATGTTTATCTGCCCAAGACAGGGGCAAACGGTGCCTTACCTTTCGAAAAAGTGGTTCGAACTGATCGAATTTGCCTGCCAGAAAGCAAAAGAAAATGGGCTGGAAAGTTGGTTGTATGATGAATACCCTTATCCTTCTGGCATGAGCGGAGGAGAGGTATTGCTCCGTCATCCGGAAGCGGAGCATATGGTTCTCCATCACTATGCATTTGAAGCGGAAGGCGGTGTGGAATTCACCAGAGTGCTGGAATTTGAAGAAATTCTCTATGCAGCCGCTTTTCAGGTTGTGGATGGACAGTGTGATCCGGAGCATCGGATTGATCTAAAGGATTTCATTGGGAATCTGCAGCAGACAGAAATTTATCAGAAAACAGGACTGACAGCTTATAATAACAAAAGATTTTTCACATACGGACCAAGGGAAGTACTGGTGGTGACACTGCCGCAGGGAGATTGGAGGATTGAAATTTACGGACAGGCGCCGCTTGGGGATTTTAAATATTACGGAGGATTTTTTGATCCCTGTAATCCCCGGGCAGTCCGAACATTTTTGGAGACTACCCATGAAAAATATGCCAGGCAGATCGGGGACCGGTTTGGAGACACCGTAATGGGGATGTTTTCCGATGAAGTGGGGATGTTAAGCCCCATTCCCTGGTCCAGGCGTGTTCCGGAAGAATTTGAAAAGAGAAAAGGGTATTCCCTGCTGGATAATCTGCCCGCACTTCACAACCATACCTGGGAAAATGCTTATAAAATCCGCTATGATATGTATGATGTAGTTCATCAGATTTTTGTGGAAAGCTATCATAAACAGGTCGCGGACTGGTGCGAAGAACACCATCTTTCCTATGCAGCTGAGGTTCCTTTTATGAGATTATCCACACAGCGTTACAGTACAATTCCGGGTGGAGACACTGCTCATGAAAAAGCGGGAAAAAGCCTGGAATGGATTTATGACAAATACCTGCGGCATTTCCGGTACAGTGCAAATGCAGTTGGTTCTCTTGCAAAGCAGCTGGACAGGAAACAGGCTTTAATTGAAAGTTTTCATAGTGTGGGCTGGACGATGACCATGCAGGATGCAAAATGGATGATTGACAGATTGGGATGCAGCGGTATCAATATGTTCAACTTCCATGCATTTTATTATACCATTGATTCCATTGCGAAACACGACGCACCTCCGTCACAGTTTCTTCAGAATCCTTATTGGAAAGAATATCGTCAGCTGGCTGACTATGTAGGGCGCATGTCTGTATTTATATCCGAATCAAAAGAGATCTGTTCCATTGCTGTTCTGGATCCGTCACCAACGTTGTGGTCCCTTCTGGGTGATCCTTTTCAGGGATTTCCTTACCGGGGAGAAGATAAGGAAGAAGAGAAGCTTTGTGATCAGATCAGGGATGACTGGGTTTATACTACCAAGACCATTTTGCTAAATCAGCTACAGTACGATCATCTGGATTCTGAGATGCTTCCTCAGTTTGAAGTGAAAAATGGCAGATTGATAATGGGCAGGGCATCTTATGGACTGGTAATTATCCCACCGGCATTTTTCTATGAAAAAGAAGCGCTCAATAAGCTTACGGAATTCCTGAGAGGGGGAGGGCATCTTCTATTTCTTGGGAAGCTTCCGGATAAATCCCTGGACACTGGAATTACTGATGAGGAGATGGAAATGAAGTGGCGTCATCTGTTAACGGAATATCCGGATCAGGTAACATTTCTGCCGTCTGCAGGTGCATTTAAGGATGCAGGTATGGAAGAAGCAATGATCAGCTGCTGCAGGAGAATTGTAGATGCCCCCTTGGAAATCTGTCTTAACGAAGAGCACAGGAAAGAATTCATAACTTCTATTCGTGCGGATGAAGAGGGCAATATCTATGTATTACTTGCAAACCAGGGGATGGATTATGTGGAAGCAGAAATAAAAAATAAAAGGAAGCATCTGTGTTTTTCGGCAGAACAGTATTGCCTGGATAATGGGGAAAAGCACCAGCTTGGTACGATAGAAGAAGGACTTACTCTGGAATTTGCACCGCTGGAAAGCAAGTGTATCTGCTTTTCGCCCCGAGAGAGCAGGGAAGCCGCATTATCATCCAAATTACCTAAAGTAACAATTGGAACGGAAGAGCCTATGCAGATAGAAATATCAGGGGGCAATATTCTTAGAATAGATCAGTTTCAGATGTCCCTGGATCAGATTCACTGGACAGACACGGAGGTAAAGACATTTGCAGAACAATGCGCAGAACAACCGGTATTGGCTGCCGAACAGTTTAAATTCGAAAGTGATTTTGGGACACCGAAGCAGGTACATATCCAATATCCGGTGAACGTTTCTTATCGAACAACGTTTCAAATACAGGAAATGCCGGAAAATATTGCTCTTTTACTGGATAAGCGGACTATTACCGGCAATTATGTGATTTGCATTAACGGGAATGAGATCAGAGAAAAAGATTTTAAAGGGGTTTTTATCAATGATCAAAATAATAGAATCTGTGATATTTCCCAATGGGTGATTCCGGATGTAAATATACTTTCAGTGGAGGTAGAAGTTGCGATAGAGTCGGACGGGATTCGTGATCCGCTGTATCTCATAGGCAGCTTTGGTGTTAACGAGAAGCGTGAATTGATTAAAAAACCGGAGACGGCTCAATTTTCTCCTGATTTTACAGAAGGATTTCCTTATTACAGCGGGACGCTTACCTTTACTAAGGAGGTTTGCTTTGTAATACAGGAAATGCCGGAAACATTCATCTTGGACTTTGATTTTAAAGATACGTGTCTGGAATGTCTGGAAGTCCGGATGAACGGACACAGCCTGGGTGTGAGGGCATATACCCCATATCAGTGGGAATGCAGACGGGAATACCTGAAAGATGGAGAAAATATTATTCAAATCAGGAGAATCAATACGCTGGCCAATATGTTGGATGGCACCTATTTCGATTATGGGAAACATGAGTTGGTACCGATTTATCCGGTTTCTATAAAGCACATGCTTCCCGCAAGCAGTCTGCTGTAAGTGTCTCACCTTGGCATACTTTTTCCTGATCCGGCAACACCTGTTATCACATTTAAAATGCCTGCGGGAATACGAACACTGACGTCCTGCAGGTTATTCACATTTCCTATACGGGGTGTGCCAATGCGAGAAATTAACAATGTTCAAAAATGGGTTCGATGTATTCTCTAATCAGTTCCAGCCTGTCCTTAGCTTTTGGTACAAAAAAGGAAGCGATGGATATTACCATATTTTTCTTTTTATGAAAGTATATTACATTCCCCCCATCGCCCATAGCAGCGCAGACATGGTCCTTTTTATCCATAATCCACCATAGATATCCATAATTCAGATTTTGTTTTTTCCACTGGCTGTGTACTTTTGTGCTCTCATCTAACCACTTAGCTGATACAATTTGTTTTCCATCCCACATTCCGTCATTTAAGTATAATTGACCTATTTTTGCCATATCCAGTGGAGAGAGCGTCAGCCCCCAGCCTCCTGTATTTATGCCGGTTGTGTCTGTGGCCCATCCACTGATCGTTTTAGATTTGTTAAACTCCATTTGTTCTTCTTTATTATGAAAAATCAGATTTCGCTCTACTGTAATTCCCAATGGTGCGAATAGATTTTCTGCTGCAAAATCTAATACAGACTTCCCGGTTGCCCGGACAAGAATGCCCGACATAATATCCGGTCCAATCAGCGGTGTATATCTGAATTCTCCTATTTTACCCCTCCCGCCTAATAAATCCAGGGTAAATTTTACACAGTCGTCGCTTGTGAAATATTTTATATAGGGAGCAACTCTGTATTTATATGGAGCTGTCATGGTAAGCAGATTTTCAAGGGTAATATTCTGTATGGTTTTTTCTCTGGATTTAACGGTATAATCCGGGAAAAAATCCAATACTTTCTGATCGATACTTTTAATTTTACCCTTGTCTATGGCAATGCCAATCAATATGGAAACAATACTTTTTGTTACGGAATAAACATGGATCCGGCTGTCAGCATTGCATTCATTAAAGTAATTTTCATAGAGTATTTTTCCTTCTTTTTGTACAACGATGCCAGCTGTATTGCTATAATCTTTCTGTATTTTCTTTTCTAACTCTGTTATTTTTTCCAGGTTCATTTTAAGCTCTCCTTAATTAGAAATTTTGTTTAACTGCAATGATTTTAGATCAAACCTTTTTTTTGACAGGGTAATAAACTTCGGTTAACAGTTCACTTTCATCTGCAGCCTGGGAAGGGTCAGTTACATATACTTCATAAAGGGCATTATTGTTTTCATAGCCTTCTTTTTCCGCCCACTCACGCTGCTTCGTGTATACCGAAGACAAGTCGGAATAAGAACCGTGTACGACTGTTTTTAAACATAGCCCGGGGTGAAAATCCCTTGTCCCCGTAACATACTCTTTGATCGGGACTGCGAATTCTATATCCAACCCAAACGGGCTAAAGTCTGCACTGTGGAAAAGTACCATGGGCGGGGCAAGTACAGTTAATTTATCATCTGCTATTTTTCTGAATATTTTACCGTAGCAATTTCCATATTCTTCTGCAATTTCACATTCGGTAACCATTTTTCGAATAGACAGGAGATACATCACAGGAACTTCTACAAGCTGTACATCAATGTTTTCCAAATAAGACATAATGGATTTACCCTGTTTTAAAATTGTAATATCATGATTGAGCTGGTCTAACGTCTTTTGAAATTCTGTGACCTGTTGCTCAATTTCCTTTTTCTTCCGGATCAGTTCCTGATAAAGTTTTTCATCCTGCAATTCCTGCGAACCGAGGATGGTCTTGATTTCCTCTAAAGAAAAATTGTATGATTTCAGGCGGTTGATAAATAACATGGTTTCTAACTGTTCCACGGAATAATACCGGTAACCATTTTCCGGGTTGATTTCATCAGGCAGAATGAGACCGATTTCCGCATAGTAACGAAGCGTCTTTGTTGATACTTTGCATATATTTGAAAACTCTCCAATCGATAACATCGAATATCCTCCTTCCAGCGAACCTTTTCGCTTGTCTCTATCTTACACCTTGCCCTAAGGGTAAAGTCAATGTGATAAATTTGGCATGGTATATTATGAAGGTAACATGATATGAAAATGGAATCAAGTAAGTAAGCACATACACATTTGAAGACGATGTCGATGTAGAAATACCACCCTAATTATGCTAAAATAGAAAAAACAATAAAAATGGTATGAAGCAGACAGCTTTTGGCTATGGCAGAAAAATTATGGGGATACTGCAGAAGGGGAGATGTTAATGGAAATAAGTATATTGATTGTAGATGATGACAGGCTGGTAACGGAAAAGGTGGAAAAGACGGTTGATTTTGAACGTCTTGGAATCAGTAATGTCCTCACGGCCAGTAATATCCGCCAGGCAATAAAGCTGCTTGAGGAAATGCCGATACAGATTTTGCTGTCGGATATTGAGATGCCCCAGGGAAGCGGCCTGGAACTGCTGGAGTGGATACGGCAAAAACAGCTTCCGGTGGAATGTATATTTCTGAGCAGTTATGCTTATTTTAGCTATGCACAGAAAGCAATGCAGCTCAATTCCAGTGAGTATCTGGTAAAACCCGTAACCACAGAGGAATTGGAAATAGCGCTGCAGAGGAGTATTAAGCGGGTAATGGAAAAGGCAGAGGATCATGGTGGTGAGAACAGAAATCTGACTTTATGGGAAATGTGCCTGTTATCACAAAATCCCAGAAAGCATCTGGAAGCAGAAAAGGAATTGCACCGGATTTATGGGGATACGGCGTTTAGCCTGAATTTTATACGCATTTTTCCGGATCGGGATCATAGTGGGAAAAAAGATGCTGTGCGGTATCAGATTCTGGTAAGCAGTAATGTAAGAAAGATACTGGATCGGGGACAGGCGGAAGCGCTGATCCGCGTAGATGTCTGTGAATGGATGTTAATCTGGAAGGAGCCGCGTCCATTCCGTATGCAAGAAAAAAAACAGGAGTTATGCCGCTGCTTACAAAGGGTGATTTCACAGCCGGTTTGTATTTATGCCGGTAATATGGGAAAGGTGGGAGAACTGCAGTCTAGTCTGGAACATTTAGAGCGAATGGAGATGGAAACAGTGCCGGGGGATAATCCTGTCTTATACGAAGCAGACTGGCTGAAACAGGAATCCCGGGAGGCTGGTGCCGGGGTCTGTCTTCCGGCTGACAGTTGGTTTGCAGAACTTGAACAGTCCGCAGATTTTATGCATATACAGAAGGAAATACTGGATTGTACCGATACTAATGCGAAAGACGGCATTTTATCGGTTCACACTCTCAAGGAACTGCATAAGAAAATCATGGAACTGACAGACAGGCATCTGCGGGAGCGTGGACAGGTTCTGGAATCTATATTTGATATGCAGGAGTTAGAAAACTATGAAAAAGAGGCTTACCGGACAATTGAAAGCTGGAGGACATTTATCCGTTTTCTGTTTGAAAAGCTGGAAGGAAATCAAAAATGTGACCGGAGACAGGAATCGGTGGCTGAGTGCCTGAAGCGATACATCGAAGAGAACCTAAAAGCAGACCTGTCCAGAAAGACATTAGCTGCACAGGTTTATTTGTCGGAAGATTATATCTCCCGCATATTTATGAATGCTTCCGGGGTGTCAATTACTTCCTATATTGCATCCAGAAGAATGGAGAGGGCAAGAAAATATCTGGTGGAGACCGTGCTTCCGGTGAGTAAAATAGCAATGGAAGTCGGGTATAGTAATTTTTCATACTTTAGTAAGACTTTCCGGGATTTAACGGGTGTTACACCAAATGAGTACAGGCTGAGAAAAGCGAAAGAAAGGAATCAGCAATGATCAAATATCATGTTTGATTATCAAAAAAACGGAATAATAATAAAATTCTGTTATATGGAAATAGAAAGAGGTGGGAAATCCGCCTCTTTTTTGTTAGTGCACAACTTAATAATTACAGAAAAGAATCGGTGCATTTTATATAATATGTTTATCATTGAACAGGGAGGAAAGGAAGATGCGCAAATCAAAAACCGCTGTTATACCAAAACAAAGGTTTCAGGTTATGAAAAAAGGCATAAAGAGAAGCAGAGCATTATACCTGCTTATGCTTCCGGCAATTATAATTATGCTGTTGTTTATGTACTATCCCATGTACGGGGTAATTATTGCCTTTAAGAATTTCACACCGGCAGGAGGGATTTTAGGCAGTCCATGGGTGGGACTGAAGAACTTTGAACAGTATTTCAACTCTTATCAATTCTGGCCCACGATTCGTAATACCCTTGTAATCAGTCTTTATACGATTGTTGTCACGTTTCCGCTGCCAATCGCGCTGGCGTTGATGTGTAATCAGATCACCAGAACCAGATTTAAGAAATTTTTTCAGGTATCTATGTATCTGCCTCATTTTATATCAACCGTTGTTATGTGCGGTATGATCATTTTGTTCTTATCACCAAGTCATGGAATTATTGCCAGGCTTTTAAGCTATGCAGGGGTTACATTGCCCAACCTGATGGGGTCACCGGGAGCATTTCCCAGTATCTATGTATGGACGGAGGCATGGCAGCATGTGGGATGGGACAGTATTCTATACATAGCTGCATTATCTGCGGTAGATCCGTCTTTGTATGAAGCAGCAACCATGGACGGTGCAAGTAAATGGCAGAAATTAAAGCATATCGATATTCCGATGCTGCTGCCAACGGCAACGATTATGTTCATACTTCGTGCGGGCAGTGTTATGGGGATTGGATTTGAAAAGGTTTATCTGCTTCAGAATACCCTGAACAGCGGAACCAGTGAGATCATTGCTACTTATGTATATAAAATGGGATTGATCAGCAACCAATACAGCCTCTCCGCTGCAATAGGACTTTTTAATAACGTGATTAACCTTGCACTTCTGCTTCTGGTGAATCAGATTTCAAAAAAGATGAGCAATACATCACTGATATAGGAGGGAGATAACATTGACATCAAAAGGAAAAGCAGTAAAACGAATGAAGATCAAAAAATCAAAAGAGGATAAGATCTTTGATATTTTTCTATATGGGATTGCCATTATTATTTTGATTATTGTACTCTATCCAATGTATTTTATTATCATCGCTTCCTTTAGTAATCCTGCGGAAGTAGCTGCCGGGAATATCACATTTTTTCCCAAAGGACCTACATTAAAGGGATACCGTAAGCTGGCAGAATACGCACAGCTCTGGGTAGGATATAAGAATACCATTCTATACACGGTTATCGGAACCTTAATAACCCTGGTAACAAATATTCCGGCAGCCTATGCTCTTTCACGCAGTGATCTTTATGGTAGAAAGTTTTTAACGGTATTTTTTCTGATTCCTATGTTTTTCACTGGCGGTTTGATACCGACTTATCTGGCAATCAAGCAATTTCAGCTTCTGGATAATTTCTGGGTCATGGTTTTACCATTTTCCGTGGTTACTTATTACATTGTTGTTGCCAGGACTTTTTTTGGAAACACCCTGCCGGAGGAACTTTGGGAATCCGCCCAGATAGACGGCTGCGGAACACTTACATTTTTTTTCAAAATGGTTCTGCCTCTATCCAAAGCAGTGCTGGCGGTTATCGCCCTGTGGGCTGCGGTAGGACAATGGAATTCCTATTTTAATGCATTAGTGTATCTGCGCAATCCCGATCTTCAGCCATTACAGCTGGTGCTCAGGAATATTCTCATCAGTAACCAGACCATTGTCAGTATGACAACCGGGGCGGCAGCAGTAGAGGCAAAGCAGACGGCAGAACTGATTAAATATGCAATTATAGTGATCTCCAGTCTCCCGATTATGTGCATGTATCCATTTGTGCAGAAGTATTTTAACAAGGGTGTAATGCTGGGGTCCCTGAAAGGATAAAGTAAAGCTGTAATTGAAAAGAAAAGGAGAAAAAGTATGAAAGCAAAAAGAGTAATGTGTATGTTGTTAGGAGCAGTCCTTGCCGGTTCCATGTTGGCAGGATGTCAGGGTGAGAGTCCGCGGGAATCAGAACAGCCTTCGGAAAGTGCAGATAATGATTTTTCAATCGTGACTGTACGCTGGACGGATACCTGGCCAATCGACTATCTTCATGAGGGAATTATGAAGGAAATGGAGGATAAGAGCGGTGTAAAGATCGACTGGAAGGTCTATTACGATACAGACTGGCAGGAGCAGAAATCGCTGCTGTTGGCTTCCGGAGAACTGCCGGATGCATTCTGGGGAAATATTTGTCTGAAGGATACAGATATCGCGCAAAACAAATCTTATTTTCTGGAACTGTCGGATCTGATTGACCAGAATATGCCTAATCTGAAGAAAGTGCTGGAAAAAGAACCGGAACTGAAAGCAAGAATTACAGATCGTGACGGTAAGATTTACAGCCTTCCCAAAAAAGCACCGCTGCGTCCAAAGGTGGATGGAAACTGTATGTACATCAATAAAAAATGGCTGCAGAATCTGAACCTGGAAATGCCAGAAACATATAAAGAATTAGAAGACGTACTCTATAAATTTGTGACAGAAGATGCTGACGGAGATGGAGATAAGGGAAATGAAATTGGAATTACCGGAAATGCCAGTCAGTATGTTGCCAGCAATACGATGCGTGACCTGATGGCTCCATTTGCAACAATCGTAAGCCGCGACAATAATTATATGGGGCTGGATTCAGAGGGAAATCCAGTATTTATTCCTACCCAGGAGAATTATAAAGAAGGTGTCATGTGGCTGAATGAGATGTACCAGAAAGGAATTCTGGATCCTGAATTTTTCACCCAGGAAGCGTCTATGGCAACCAGTAAAATACAGTCTGCTGAAGTAGGGTTAATTACCGGATGGACAGCTGATGCCGTAGCCGGTCCGGTAGCTGACCAGTATGAGGTAGTACCGGCGCTGGAGGGTCCTGACGGCGGTCATTATGTGGAATATGCACCGAGTTTTCTGGATGTGTCAGACCGTGAACTGGTGTTGACCAAGGACTGTAAAAATCCGGAAAAACTGCTTCAATATGCGGATCAGTTTTATGATGATGAGGTGTCATTGCAGACCTATTACGGATCCATACCTGATCAGATCAAGAAGAATGAGGATGGTACTTATGAAGTACTGGTTCCTACAGATGGAAGCTCACTGGATACTTCCGCCTGGTCTAATTCCATGCGTGATTTTGGTCCCAAATATATGAATGAAGATTTTTACTCCAAGGTTATTCTGCCGGAAGATCAGGGAGACGGTATCAAGCTTGCGGAAGATAAGGTCAATGAACAGTATGTGAATACAGATCGGAATATTGGACTGCCTATGTTGAAATATACGGAGGAAGAATTGACACAGCTGACTACCATTGGAACAGATATTTATAAATATGTGGAATCACAGTTTGCCCATTGGGTTGTGGACGGCGGTATTGAAACTGAGTGGGATGCTTATCTGAAACAGCTGGATACCATGGGACTTCAGGATTTGGTGAAGATTCATGATACAGCATTTAAAGCTTACCAGGAAGCAAATAAAGGCTGATATTGAAAATAAAGTGCTTAGCGGAAACACACTTTTGTGTTGCTGCTAAGTGCTGTTTTGCGTGAATGGAGAAGGTTCAATGAAGATAACAAAATGGCTGTTTTATAAAAAGCGGGGAAGTTTTGCAAAAATGACTTTGCGAATACTGGTTCCGGTGGTTCTGCTTTTGCTGGCAGTTCTGGTTATTATGTTCCGGGGGATGCAGCAGGCAAGAACCCTGGCTTATCAATATATCAAAGATACGGCGGAGCTTTATGTGACACAGATCAACCGTGACATAGAACAAATTCATGCGGAACAGATTACACGTATGAGCCGTGAACTGGATATCGCACAAATTCCTTCAGATATCGGACCGACAGACGGGAAGTACTATAGTCTGCTGCTAAATGTTATGGAGCAGAATCAGATTCTGAAAATCAGATATGCGGAAGCGAGTAACTTTTACGTTTATGACAGTAATGCAGATCTGTTGATTCTGGATACTGGAATTTATTACCGCTCCAGTCAGAAAAGTGAAAAGATTAAGCGCTTGTTGTCATTCCTGAAAGAGGGGAGGAATGAGAATATTGCCAAATGGACTTATTTTTATGATGGAGAAAAGGACTACATTGCAGGCTTATGCTATGTAGATGGGGTAGCATCCGGCTGTCTGATTCCCGTGGAATGGATCTTTCATAATCTGATACAGAAGACAAAAGGGTATCAGGTGGTACCGTTTATACAAAAGCCGGATGGGAATATTATGACGGTGGAAGACACACAGACTTACGACTATAATGATCTGATTAAAAAATCCATGGCGAAAGACCAGAGAGAATTGTATAGTTACAAAATCGGATATAGCGGAAGAATATACATGATTATCCATCCGGAGCACGGAATACTGGAAAATGTAATTCAGATGCAGATGTTTCTGACAATTTTGGCAGCGCTGATTGCAGCAGGTCTTTTGTTTGGTGCATATAATTATTATCGTAAAATTTTAATTCCCATGAGGCAGTTTATTGATGGACTTAAGAGAACAGAAGAGGAACAGTGGATCAATGAAAACGGGAGTAACAATATTATTGAACTGGAACAGGCGAGCAATGAGTTTAAAGGCCTTCTGCGCAAGATTAAACAATTAAAAATTGAAATTTATGAAAAGGAACTGGAACGGCAGAAAATAGAACTGGACTATATTCAGGAGCAGATAAATCCACATTTTTTCCTTAATTGCCTGAGTATTATCCATGGGATTGCCGAGGAAGCAAATGAATCCAGAATTGTAACTATTACCGGAATGCTGTCTGACTATATGCGCTATATTTTTCGGGATGCTTCGTCTAAGCGGACGGTATCAGAGGAATTAAAGCATGTGATGAATTATATCCGAATCCAGAAACTCAGGTATGGAGACAGCGCATTTGCTTTTGAAGTAATACAGGATGACGATGTAAGTGCCTGTCTGCTGCCTGCACTCTTGCTTCAGACGCTGGTTGAAAACGCAGTCATTCATGCAGTTTCCCTGGATCAGCATATTGAAATCACAATGTATCTGGCGCTGGAAGAACACGAAGATGGTAAATACATGTACGTTACCCTGTCAGACACCGGCAAAGGATTCCCTGCAAAAGTCCTCAAAGCGCTGGAAGAGGGGGAAAACATTGTCTATGACGGCAGGCGCCATGTAGGACTTCAAAATGCGGTGCAGCGGCTGCGGTTAATGTATCGGGATAAAGCGCAGATCCATTTTTCAAATATGGATGAAGGGTTTGGAGCGGTGACGGAGATTATTCTGCCTGTTGAAGAATTTTGAGAATTTTGATCTTATCAATAAATAATTTTAAATAATTCATTGCTAAATTACAAAACGGCGGTATGTGAGTTTTTCTGCACATAACGCCGTTTTATTGTGGGAAACCTGTTTTTTGTTGATAAATGAAAGTTTCTGAACTACATTTTAAATCTGTCTGATCAGGTAGTCTTGTCTTCCGTCACGGAGAAATACAGGAAGCGTATCAATATCTGCTTCAACATCCAGCCACTGGCCTCCTTCAAAAACTTCACCGGTTCTTGCAAGAGTCCAGCTGCAGTTTTCAGGAAGGTATACTTTGCGGGAGCAAGCGTGAGCTTCTACAATTGGCGCCACTAAAATATCGGAGCCATACATGTATTGGGTTTTTAAATCCCAGGTAAGAGGGTCTTCTGGAAATTCATAGAACATTGCCCGCATAACGGGAGCCCCTGCTTTATGTGCTTCTTCCATCAGGCTTCGTGTATAATCACGGAGCAGCTCACGTATCTCTATAAATTTTTTCATAATACGGTAGTTCTCTTCACCGTAGCTCCAGATTTCATTATCAGCGCCGGTGCCTTCTGTTTCTTCACCGTTCGCTTTATAGAGCGGTTCCCGTGGAAGCCGGTTGCCGTGAAGCCTCATTACAGGACAAAATGTACCGAATTGGAACCAGCGGACAAGCAGTTCCTGAAAATCCGCATCGTAAATATTGCCGCCATGAAATCCGCCGATATCGGTAGTCCACCAGGGTATTCCGGAGAGTCCCATCTGTAATCCTGCAACAATCTGATTCCGAAAGTCCTGATAAGTGGAGTGGATATCTCCCGACCAGATTAAAGCAGCATATTGCTGGCTGCCCGCCCATGCACAGCGTACCAGGTTTAAGATGTCTTTCTGGTCATTGGATTTCTGTCCTTCGTAGAAGCCCCGGGCATATTCCTTAGGATAGATATTTCCCTGCTGTAATACACTGCCGGTGTAATAACGATAATTATCATAATCATAGGTACCGTATTCCGGCTCTGCTTCATCCAGCCAGAATGCTTTTATGCCATATTTATAATAATTGTCTTTGCATTTATTCCAAACATATTCTCTGGCTTCCGGGTTAGTGGCATCATAAAAAACATTATTTCCCTGAAAATTCATTTGCACATTCATACCATGGTCGGTCTTCACCAGCAATCCCTTTTGCTGCATTTCTTCAAAGTTCTCACTGCGCCAATCAACCTGGGGCCAGACAGATACCATTATTTCCATGCCATAAGAGCGCAGTTCTTCCACCATTGCCGCAGGATCCGGGAAGAAGTGCTCATCAAAGCGGTAATCTCCGCAGCGGGGCCAATGGTAATAGTCAATAATGAATACATCCACCGGAATTTTACGCTGGTGGTATTCCCTTGCTATTTTCAGAACCTGTTCCTGATTATAATAGCGCAATTTACATTGCCAGAAACCTAATCCATACTCCGGCATCATGGGTGTCCTTCCGGTTGCCCCACTGTACTGTGACTCTATCTCAGCAGGATTATCGCCAACCGTAATCCAATAATCCATTTTTTTCGTGCTGTCGGCTCTCCATTCCGTTGTATTTTTACCAAAAGATACACTGCCGACCGCCGGATTATGCCAGAAAAAGCCGTAGCCTGAACTTGAGACATAAAAAGGAACAGATGCCTGTGAATTACGGTGAGCCAATTCCAGATTGCAGCCCTTTAAGTCCAGAATATCCTGCTGGTACTGTCCCATACCATAGATCTTTTCCCTGGGATCGGATTCAAAAGTAACTTTCAGGCGGTAATCACCGCCGGCATAAGGATTAAAGAACCGGGCTCTGCGGATCAAGGCACCTCCGCCATCTATTTCTTTTAAAATTACATCTTTACGATCGTTGTAAAAAGTCAGGACAGCGGCGCTGTTCCAGCCACGGGTATCAACGAGCGCAGAAATTTTTCCGTTGGAAATCGAGGCAGTATCTTCACCGATTGTAATGTTCGTTTCTACTGCCTCCTGTGGGAGCAGTGCACTGCTGGAAAGATCCAGCGGTCCGTTGGGTACAGAAATTACACGCAGGCTGTTTTTGCCCCATGCCATAATCCGTAATGTTTCACCGGCATTATGATATTCCAGATAATTGTCTCCATGAGTAAAGAATGACATAGCGAACCTCCTATAAATTATATTTGCCAGTATTATATAATTTTTTCAAGGTTAATGCATTTACGATACTGTCAGAGATTATTAAAATCATGTCATCTTACGAAATTGGCTTGGGGTCATTCCGGTTGCTTTTTTAAAAGAAACAGCAAAGTAATTACTGCTTTCAAATCCTACTTCAATTGCGATATCTATAATAGACATACTGGTTTCCTTTAACAAATCCATGGATCGGTTAATGCGGTATCTGTTTAAATAATGAACCGGTGTAGAGCGGAAAGAATGTTTAAAAAAACGGCAGAACTGTTCTTTGCTCAGGGAAATAGCTTTTGCAAGTTCATCCAGGTCTAAAGGGTTTTGATAATTTTCCTCCATAAAACTGAGAATTTTCTTTTTTCGCTCTTCATTGACATAATCCGAGACAGATTTCAGATTATGTTTTTGCTCTTTTTGCAGCAAATGATACAAAATCTGAAAGAGATAACCTTTTATGATTAGTTCCCGATAAGGTTCTGAAGATGAATAATTATATATCAGCTCGGCTAAAAGCTGCTGCACAGTTTCATTTTTTCGCTCATTATGAGACAACACATAGGAAGAGATAAATGTATTGTCAAAAAAAGGATCCAGCTGCTGGGTCTGAATGATATCCCCGTTCTTACTTGCTATAAAATCCTGGTGGAATACAATAGAGGTAAAACGGCATTTCTGATCCTGGTATTGGTAAGCTCCATGCAGAAGATTCGGTGGAATCAGCACTACGGTATTTTTCTCGGCAAATATAGAGATGCCATCTACTACAAGTTCGATTGCACCTTCCGTTACGAAAAGTATTTCTGCCTCTTCATGCCAATGATTATACAAAATCAAACCTTTTTCATGATATTCCATATCTTTATAAAGCTGTAACTGAAAATCCATATTCCCATGTGTTACCTGTTCACGGAAAAATTCACTGTTTACAGGATTGTTTTTCATTGCTCGGCCTCCTCTTTTAGAAGTACTTCAATATGTTTTGGCAATTCAAACGAAAGGTATAAACCAAACCATTCTTCCATGTCCCGTATTGAGTCACTTATAAGCAGGAAATATTAAAATATGACATTATATTAAGGATTATAAATCAAAAAGAGCAATTTGAAAACATATATTTTAACGATAGTGGAATTACACATTTATTTAGTCAATAGTGAAGTTACAAATCTGTGGAACTATAAATTATTGATCCGCTGTCCTTATCATGTCCGCATACTGAGGTGTGCCGATTCCATATCCTCCGGCTACATCAAGAATATGACCTGTAATATAAGATGAATCGTCACAGGAAAAAAACAGGGCTGCGTTGGCGATATCTTCGGGAGTGGCCATTCTGTTTAAGGGTACATGAGACAAAAAAGATTTTAAAAATGCTTCGGGCATATTTTTTAGTGCCGCATCTGTAGCGGTAAGACCGGGCAATACAGCATTACAGCGAATGTTCTGGCGTGCATACTGCATGGCGATCTGCTGGGTGATGTTGTTAACTGCCGCTTTTGAAACACCATAGCCGATTCTTGTGATATCCGGAATCATACCGCCTATGGAAGATATATTCACAACAGATCCGCCCCCGCCCTGTATCATGTGGGGGATTACCAGTTTGGTTATGCGGTAAACACTGCCCAGATTCAAGTCCATAATTTCGAAAAAAGCCTCTTCTTTGCCGTTTACCAGATCCAGATCCTCAGCGGGCCTGCCGATTCCGAAATTATTAATTAAAATATCAATCCTGCCTTCAATTTTCAAAGTTTCTTCAACCATGGATGTATAACTGGCTTTGTCAGTTGCATCAAAGTAGACGGGAAACATTTTAAATCCATTAGACTTATAATTATCGCAAATTTCCCGGGTTGCTTCTAATCTGCGTACGCCCATATAGACTGTAGCGCCGTTTTCAGCCAGTTTTAAGGCACAGGCAAGTCCGATACCCTTTGTTGCCGATGTAATCAGTGCAATTTTATTTTCAAGTTTCTTCATACTTGTTCACCATCCTAATTTTTTAAAAATCCAGATTAGTATTCGTATAAAAAAAATATTTTATTCGATTCAGGATGAGAAACAAAGAGTTAAGTTATTAATTATATAAGCGAATAAAAAAGGGAGAAAGGAGGAAACTTGTTTATGAGAGTAAATAAAGGAGAATACCGGCAGTCATGATGATGAATCAAAATGGATATAAGAATATAATAAATAATTGCCGGAAAGTAGATAATGAAAAAAATTAAATTACATTATGCATGGTTCGTTCTGCTGGGTGTTATATTGATCCGCGGATTTGCCGGAGGTGGAATTAATATGACATCCGGGCTGTTCCTGTTTCCAGTTTCGCAGGAAATTGGAGTGGGAATGGGAACTCTGTCAATATATTTTAGCATTACTTCAATTGTGATGGTTTTATGGCTTCCATTTGCTGGAAAATTGATCAACAAATATGATATTCGTATCGTCACAATTGCAGGTGCAATTCTGCAGGCGCTTTCTTTTGTGGGAATGGGATTTATGAATGCTGTATATGGCTGGTATCTCTTAGCAATTCCCTATGCCATGGGTGCTACAATTCTGGTGAGCCTGTTAGGACCAATCCTGATTAACCGATGGTTCTCAAAAAAAGCAGGAATGATGATGGGAATACAAATGGCATTTGTAGGGCTGTTCGGAGCAGTATTTCAGCCTGTGACTTCCAATATTATTTCCCAGCGGGGGTGGCGGTCCGGTTATATTTATATCGGCGGAGCCACATTTATAGTAGTTATATTAACGGCCCTGATACTACTTAAAAACAGGCCGGAAGAGAAAAAAACAATGCCTTATGGAGCAGTCGATTTCCAGTCTGCAAGGCAGGAGACAAATAAGCAGGAGACAAATGAGCAGGATCATGACAAATCAAAAGGGGATTATGAGACAGAAGGGCAGGTACATGATACGGTTGAAATATCAGAAAAGACAGCGCTTCGTTCCACTTCATTTTATTTACTGCTGTTTTTCATGATTGCAATCACCGGTATCGGAGTATTTACACAGCATATTCCAACCTACGGTTCGCTGCTGGGGTATAGCACCCGGGAGACCGGAAATGCATTGGCATTTGCTTCCGTTGGAAGTGCCATTGGATCTATTGCAATTGGAATTATCAGTGATAAAATTGGCAGCCTTAAGACATGTTATGGGATTCTGGGGATTGGTCTTATTGCAGTGATTGGATTTATATTAAGTGGAACAGGATTTCTGATTTTTAGCGTATCCACATTTTTACATGGTCTGATAAGCTCGGGAATCATGGTTCTGGCACCAATTCTCACAATAAAGTTTTATGGGCAGAAAGATTATGAAAAAATATTTGCAAAAGTTTCTATGGGTGCCCCTATTGCATCGATTATCCTGATTCCTGCGTACGGGTTTATTTATGATTTAACAGAAAGTTATCAGGTTGTTCTGGTGGGAATGATCTGCTTACTGGCCATTGCAGTGCTGTGTATATCAGTCGGATGGAAAAACAGATGTACGCAGTCGGGGTGCCCTTCGCCGTGGGGGACGAAGGGATAAAACTCAAGAGAGGGAAACCCGACATTATCAACATTATGAAAAATATAATGGTATGAAAGTACCCTTTGATGCATTAATTGTTCGCCCCAAATCACATCCTATAATCTTTCAGTTACTGTCTTTATGAAGCGCAAACTTATAGTGTGAAATCTAATTTAAAGGCTGGAGAGAGGCAGAGAACAGGTGGAAGATACTGATACAGATATTAGTAAAAACCCGTAAAGCCTATAAAATAAGGATTTGCGGACGTATAAAAAGTTATAAAGAGATAATCAGAAACTTATTTTTAGTCTAAATTAAACAGAATAAAAAAGTTGGAATTTTACAAGAATAACTAAAATAAACACAGATTCCGGTACACTTTGAAATCCTATTCAAACAAGGAATTACAGAAGTGAGCCGGAATGGTTCTTTTATTATCTTAATTTTAACCCTAATAAGCCGCAGCCGTAAGCGGCTTCTTCTTTTATGTCCGGAATGGTAAGTTCAGCTTTAAATGTACTGGCAAATAGCTGCTGGAGCATAGGATTCATCCGAATTCCGTTCCCGCTTCCAACCAGGGTTTTGATAGGTTTTACATCTTCTGGAAACTGTGTATACAAATTATAAAGTTCATCGCAGATACCCTGAAGGATCCCAAGGGTAAAATCGCCAGGATGGAAATTTGCTACCTTAAGATTTTGAATGGAGCCAGTAATAGAAGCATCCTGCCTTGTACCGCAAAATCTTGTGTCTACATTTAGTGCCTCACCATGGGCAGCTGCATCAATAGCCATACGGTTCATGACCTCATATGTGGAATTCTGAGGTATGATGCCAAACTGAGCCAGCGTCTCTTCAAAGAAATTTTTCAAAAGAGAATAGGAATATCCGCCGCACAGAGAGGAGCCCGCCAGCAGATAGGTGTCTCCCAGGTAAGGCCTGCATTCAATTTGCGCTGACTGGTAGGGAGTCCGAGTCATAATGGAAATCTGGCTGCCGGTACCTACATTTACCAGACAGGCATCTTCCGAATTCATAGATGCCAGGAAGCTAGCCTGATTGTCACCGAGGGCTGCTGTAACCGGAATACCGGTGTCTGTTTCGCCAATATAGCATTCACCGCAGGCAATTTCAGGCAGCATATCTGCTGATAAACCAAGAGAGGTGACTGCCCCAAGATCAAATTTATTGCGTTTTATATCGTACATTCCAAGACTGGCTGCCATACTTTGGTGAATCAAAGGGGTTTTCCGGTTAGCCAGGCGCATAGCAATGTAGTCTGGAATTGTGCACAGATAAGCGGCATCAGAAGGAATCAGCTGGTTCACATGATTATAAAAATGTGTTGTCATGCCGAATCCGGTAGCCATAGCATATCCTGTCCTGGCAGTTAAAAAACCTGCGTACGTCAATATATTCCGGCAAGCATTATCTCCTTTGCCATTTTGACCGTCAATATGGCCCCAGTCATCTTGCCAATCGGTATTGTCGCACTGATTCTGCCAGTCAGAACCGACTCTGTCATCTTGCCGGCTAATATCCCCTCTCCCATCCTGCCAGGTAAAGAGGGGGCTTACAGCCCGCCCCTTCTGATCCACATACAGAATTCCATGCATCTGCCCGGTGATACCGATGCTGGCAATGTCTGAATGAGATATCAGATAATGATTTGCCATTGCAATGCAGGTGTCAAGAATTATAGCCGGATCCTGCAGGCGCTCAAAGGATTGGGCGGCTGCCAGGGTGGATTTATTCGGCTTTGTGACGGTATCTAATAAAGTTTTTGTTTCTGCATCAATCAGAACGGAACAAATGGTCGTTGTTCCAATATCTATACCAATAGATTTCATGAAATTCTCCTTTTATTTTTAAGCAAATTGCAGACTGCGTATCCACATGTTTGATCATATCTTAGTATTTCAGGCGAGCAAGCTTAGAAGTTAACATATGCGCAGGGGATGAACATACGGTATATGTATAGTAAGCCCTTCGGGATTGCCACACCAGGGACAGCGCATATTACAGCCTTGTAAATGATAAACCAAACGATTACCCAGTCCGTCTTGAATAGTTAAAATCTTTTTCAAAATAGGCTATATCCAAGTAGAACACCTGTCTTTCTATATATGAAATATAGATACGAAAAAAAATACAATAAAAACCAACCAACAATTTTCGCTGAAAAACCTAGCAAAATCAAGGGCTTACAGCATTTGTATCAACCACTAAAATATACCGTTATTAAAAACATCAGCATTAACAAGCAAAATAAGTGTCGTAAAATTGTCGTAAAAATAAAAACAGCCAAAAGGAATCTTGATGTATAAATAAAAGTGCATTTGAATAAATATACAATACCCATGTGTATTTATTTAAGGGCATTTATTATATCTTGACAATCAAACAAACATTCGATATAATAAAAACAAGAAAACAGAACACACATTCGAAATTATAAAGGGAGGGCAACCACTATGACGACAACCAATATCTACGAAATACCATTTGAAAATGAAAATACGAAACTACTTGTTGAATCTATCCGGGCATTTTATCCTGCTTTAGAGTTCTCGTGGACAGGGAAAGAGTTCACCGAGAAAGAAGCTTTAATGCTGTACAATAAAATGTGTAAGAAATTAAACATTATGGTGCCACTTTATAAAATGAAAATAATAGCTTAAATGAAAGGTCAGGTCAAATGAGCGCACAAACTCAAGTAATTAATAATAACATACAGGAAATTGCATGTGGCTGCTGGTATACTTCTACCGGAAGAGCAATTCCTATAATGTTTCGATATCAAGATGAAACGGGTAATATTCAAACCATACGGGACTTCAGAATAACAGAAGCCAAAGAACGTAATTTCGTTGGAATTCATCAAGAAGAGTTTTACTGTGAACTGATTCAGGATGGAATTACATATAATTTTAGATTGCTGAATCATATGACAAAATGTCGTTGGTCTGTGATCTGGGGAAATTAAAAGAGCCTTTTATTGGTTCTTTTTTGCTTTCAAAAATTAAAAACTCCAGCAGGATGAAACTACTGGAGTCTTCGTCAACTGTTATGAGGACAGTCGAGCTATGGAATATATCAGCATTTGCTAATACAATTAAATCTACCATATTAGACAAACTTTATCAAACAAAATCGTTCGACAAATAGCAAGATATTTCAACAAATCTTAATTAACTTTTATAAAACGCCTGTATAAATCCTAGACAAATACCCAATAATGATTTACAATAATACCAATAAATGTAAATTATGGAGGATTAATATTATGGCAAGAGGACAGAGAAAATCAATTGATGATCAGATTGCAGTTTTGGACGAGCAGATCGCAAAAGTACAGGCAAAAATGGACGTGTTGTTAGAAGAGAAAAAAGGCTTAGAACAGAAGAAACGGGAAGAAGCTTTAGGTCAGCTTTACGATATGATCCAGGAGAGCGGAAAATCTATTGAAGATGTTATGATGTTGATAACGGATTAAATTAAATTGTTGAGGCGTATTTTTGTACGTCTCTATTTTTTTTATTTATTAATGTATAAATATTATGACCTATTGAAAATAAAGTATATATGAATTATAATTAAAAGAAACTGGAGGTTATGAAATGAGTGAGAGCGAAAGCAAAAAAATATGTTTTATTATAACTCCAATTGGCGGAGATGATCAACCAATTAGAAGACATATAGATGGGATAATAGATGAGTCAATTGCCCCAGCGTTAAAAGATAAATTTGTAATCCAAGTAGCTCATCGTATGTATGATATTGGCTCTATAAATAGCAAGATTATATCTAGTGTTTTTAATGCGGATTTAGTTATCGCAAATCTAACATCTTTAAACCCAAATGTCATGTTTGAACTAGCAATTAGATATTGTTTTGGTAAGCCGGCTATAGCAATAGCTGAAAAAGGGACAAAACTACCGTTTGATGTAATTGATGAAAACACGATTTTTTATATAAACGATCCGAAAGGAGCGGCTGATTTAAGAGATAGTATCATAAAATTTGAGAATAATATTGACTACACCAAAACAGATTATGGTTCAATTTATTCTGCTATTGGGAAAATTGCCATATACAATCGTGTAGAGTCAGACATTAAAACTGAAGAAGTAACACCTAAAGATTTAATTGAGTTTATAAAAGAAAAATTTGATGATTTAGAAAAAATTACGTGGAAAGTATATGCGATGAACAAAGGTCGCGATTATTAGCTGATCTCCATAATCTAGGTATATATGAGAATGCTTTGCAAATACAAGGTACTAATTTTAATCATGATGGCATCATGCTAAGTGTATTTGGAAAACCTTCTGTCAATGAATTAAAGAAAACTAAAGAGATATTGAAGTTTATACTAGAAAAAAATAATATATCAAATTATTCTGTAGGATAATCGCATATTGAATGGGATAAAACAGTAAAAAATAGGAGAGCAGAAATTAATCTGGTCTCCTAAAATATTTCAAGTGCTACAATATTAAACTTTCTTCACGCAATCCAGCCACAGGGCAATCCACCCATCTTTATTTTTCTGATAAGACTTAAGCAATCCCCAAGTCCTACCCTGTGAATCTTTCTTTTCTTCTACAATCCTGAATGTACCAATGCCAGTGAATCCTTTGGAAGCATAATTCGTGCCAGCCCCAGAACGAATATATAAGTCACCAGAGCTAACTTTCACATTATATGGTTCAAATGCTTTGCCTACAGAACGGACATCACCGTCATTACACCAGTATTTACCGTCAATCTGATATGGGTTAACCTTCTTTGGTTTCGTAGCTGTAATGGTTCCGCTAAGTGGTTTAATCACAGCCTTAGACACTGGATCAGCAGCTTTATTATAGTAGGAGCTGCAATCAACATATTGTCCCACCTTATACTTTAAATCCTTATCTGGAGTAGGAGTAGGAGATGGCGTAGAATTTCCCTCTATATCTATCTCCGTATATGTATTCTTATCTAAAGCACTGAGCGCATCATTAAGCTGTCTAGGCCATCTGCCAGCATCTTCATTCCTATAAGTGCCGTATGCTGTCTGTAACATATTTTTATCGCTCGTACTATCAGTGCATCCGTTATATTTCTTTGCACCTGTAAGAGCACCAGAGCGAATCGCCATACTGAACGCAGAACCTTTAACAGCGGGATCGTGATTGTCCAACTTGATTCCATATAGATTCTGAAGATATTTCTTTACTTCCAGGTAATAGCTCTTATAAGCATACGTATCTTGCAAGGCTTCAAACTCAGCAGGATACTTATCACAAATGCCTGTCCAGATTTTTGCAAGGCTTGAATTGTTAACCAACCGTTGATCACCAGCGCGATAAGAGATATAGAGTTTAAATTGTCCATATTTATTTGAATCCTTATCTACGCAAAACTGCATGAATGGCACTAATGCGTAACGATAGTCAAACTGGTATTTACCATACGCTTTACCGGAATCTCCATTTACACATGTAAAACCTTTTGAGCCTGACTCATACTTCGTCCAACCAAGCCAGATTTTATCCGTAGACGAATTAGATCCAGATGAATTCGTATATACAATATTTCCTTTTGCGTCAAAGACAGAATACCCAACTGGACAGTCATTTTTGATCTTTTCTAAATCAGATCCATAGAATGCACCTTTTTGATCAATATATTTGCCATTTTTATATTCTCTCGCAATTCTGTATTTAACTTCTTGAGGAGCTGGTGCAGAGTTACCATTATAATAATTCATGACTTTTTGTTTGAATCCAGACCATGTAGTTTTGCCATTGTCATAAACAAACGGATTAGGACAGATTTTCGAGTTTACATCAAAATGCCTGATTACGTGATCGATATCTACATCTGTGTCCTTCATTAAGAAGGCAACCAGTTCAGCTGCAGATTCCACGGTAGCATCTTCAAAATACCAATCTCGGTCAGTTGCATTCATTGTGTTTGTGCTACGTTTACGAACACACATTTCAACGCTTATTGAATTACTGTTAAGGGCAACCTGGTAAAAAGGATGTGAACCAGAACCTTGCAGCCCACCTCCAATTGCCCAAGAGTAATAGTTCCAGTAATCATTACCTTGCCAGATATCTCCTTTGAAACCCACCCAGAAATCTGCCGAAGCTCCAACGTATTGTCCCTTATAATAATCTGTATTTGCTTTCGCATCACCTAAAGCACCTACATAATGTACCACAATATATTTAATATCTTTTTTGCTACGTTTTAGAGCAGTATGGTTAATGCTCATTAAATTTGTATTTATATTCATGTTTACCTCCCTGTTATAAAATGATGTAATTTTTGTTTTTCAAAGAATCCGATATAAGAGTGGGTGGATCTTTCTTAGGTGTTATTGTTCCATAACAAATATAGCAATCATCTATTGTTTGATAATCACATTTAATCCACGGCTGAATCTTTTCTAATACTTCAGAGTCCATATAATCCCTCCAATTAAAAAGATGACACACATAAAAGTGCCACCCCAAAAAAAATTTTTAAGTTACAATTAAATCTTCCCGACCAGAATTGATCAACTCTGTACTTACGGAATCTTTTAATCTATCAGGTACATTAGCATAAACCAGATAGCCATTTATAATTCTACATGCTAAAAAATATGCCATTATACTTCACCTCCCATAGTATTAAGTATTAATTCCTGCAAAGCAGCATCCGTTACCGCTTGAGACTGCTTGATTTCTAAGATATCTGATTGCAGCTTTTCTCCTAATTCTGGTTTGATTTCCGAATCGTTAACGATATTAGATTTCGCCAATTCCTGATACCCTTCTTTTTCTGTGGAGCTATAATGAATAACTCCTTCTATAATTGCAGCATACATATGTATATCCTCCTTATTCTATTTTTTCTACCACTAGATCTTTTATTTTAAATCCATACATTTCACCAGTTACATATTTCCATCCACGTATTAAAAATCCTATATAAGGTGTTGGCAATAATATTTCCCTAGAAATATCAACCCACCCCGATTGACTTTTAGTGTTATATATCGTATTTGAATCATCGTAGGTTGTACCTTTGCTTATGCTTAATATTGCTTCTGGACTTGTTGTTATCTCATCCGCACATGCCTTTAATGTTACCCTAATCTTTGTTACATTTTCCGGTAACGGATAATACCACTTTATCCAATCAGACGTTCCGTTATTTCTAAAAATGAAATAATCTCCAGAAATAGCAATGATTCCATCTCCACGCATTCGTACCCACTTTGAGCTTACAGAAAGTGGAGGTGTAGCACCTTCGATCAGATTTACATTTTTCTTACCGATTTTCATTTTAAAGATTCCCGTTTCTGTGCCAATAAATCCCATTCCAGTGATCTGACCAATTTCTTTTACTTCCAATCCAAGCATTGTACCTGTACCCCCTTTCCAGACGTAGAAACTGGCGCAACTACGACTGTTTGAGTGCCATGTAATTTTGTTCCTTTTCTGATGGTAATCGTGGATGCACATTCGGCAGGTATTAACCAGGATTCACTGTTAGCTGTATCTGATGTGTAAGCTACATAGATATCGCCATCTGTGAAGTTAGCAACCGAAAACTCATAGCCAGTTACATCAAATTCAAAGATAAGTTTTGTGTTTGCTACAGTAGGTAATCTAAATAATTTTGGTTTTGTGAGTGGTTCCCCAGTTTCTGGAGTAGTAGAAGAGTTCTGGGGAGAATCCTTCAATACCCATTGATTTTGATTGTTTAAAATATATTTACTGCCATCTTCTATTACCTCGGCTGTTGATCCTATGGCACAGGTATGTTTTCCGTTTGATCCTGCTGAGCTTGGAAGATCATTTACATCGGCTATTTTGTCACATATAAATTCACTCAAAGAGCTTTCATTTACGTGATCACCGTATTTTGTTCTTGTATAAGCCATTATTTCCTCCTTTACATTAAAAAAGAGCAGTACCGAAGTACCGCCCGAAGACAGATAGATTGTTTTTGTTTCAACTATTTAGTTTTAAGATATTTACTCATGAAGTCTGAGAATCGTCTGATAGAGATTGAGCGTACCCATACCCCACTCCCTGTTCGGATAAACATATGCAGGATTCCGGTCAGCACCACGGATTAAATAGGTTCGGATAGAGTTTGCATTCATACCTGGATTATTCCCCTGCACGATTCCCCAAGTCATTAAATCGGCTGCGGCACCTGCCACATGGGCTGCAGCCACGGAAGTTCCAGTATCATATGTCATTGAGAATCCTGATTCAGTAGAGTTCCTAGAGATGGAAGGCCCATAGACATTTACACCTGGTGCAACAATATTCGGTTTTTCAAATTGAATTCGGTTATTACCATAACTGGAATGGATATAAAGACTGCTATCCCGATGGTTATAGGCACCTACAGTAATACAACTATAAGCATTTGCAGGTTCTGTAATTGTAGTAAATGGATTTGGTTTCAAAAAAATGGTTTCGTGGGAAATAAATCCTGTAATTGGCAGCCAAATATGGTAATTACCGGTAATGAAAAGATAATTATATACTCGGATTCGCCATACTCCAGGTGTTGGAGATTGAAATCTCATAGTAATAAACTGACTGCCAGAACCCAATTCGGAGATATCGTAATGAACCGTAAGCTGTGTGTTTTCCAATGTGAAATTTACAAAGTTATCCCTGTCCTCGTTCAAGGGAATGCGTTGTATTATTTGACCTGTTGGCGATACAAATCCAACAGTATAAAGTTCTGGTGGGGATGCCCATAGTTCGGCGGTAAAGCCTTTTTCATTTGGCCCTACCGTTATTTCCACATCTTCATATTCCATGTCCGCCTGAATGTCACCCAGAAAGTGATGGTACATTCCCACTTCATTCCCAGCAGATACAACAGATGCAAATCCAGTGGTTAAATTTAATCTTCTTAACAGCAGTCCAAGCGGGGATGTTCCTTCATGACTTCCCATGTTAGTCCCAAGTCCGAGACAAATGATCAATGGCATTTTATATCGGGTAGATATAAGAGTCAGATATTTAATTCCCATCATAATATCATTTTCCTGATATGCATCAGCAGTATCTTGTATTAAGTAGTAATCCCGTAAATATTGTTTTGCGGGTTTAAGTTTAACTACTGCGATATTACATTCCGGCGCTGCTCCGATAAAATCTCCATTTGGTGATTGTGTACCTGCGGCTATGCCAGCCAGAAAGGTTCCATGTCCGTTGGTGTCTGTACTTGGAACTAACTCTAATGGATTTTCGGACGCCAGAGCTTCATTAATTTCGGTATTCGTAAATTCTGTTCCATAAATAATGGTGTCATTTACAGTGATACCTGGTATTCCCGGCGGTAATTTCTGGGGAATTTCCAAAGACGGTAAGGTCTGATCCCAAATGCCCAAAATACGTGATCTGCCATCTGAAAGCCGGAATAGTGGATTTTGATAGTCTATTCCGGTATCAATAAAACCAATGATCGTTCCCTGACCCCGTAGGTTCAAAAGAGGCTGTTCAATGGTTTCCAATATACCGGATGCTTCCATGCTGGATGTATCCAGGGTGGTATAAAGATTGGGGATTGAATAATATTCATATTTTTCGGTAGTAATCGGGGCGGCTTCCTGCATGGGAACATATATAATAGAAAATTGACTGTCAACAAAATCACCGCATGTGGAAGGATTTTTCTGAAGTATATCATTTAGATTGAAATTGTTGTTTGATATGATAAAATCAGCAAACTCTTCAGAAGCAACATTTTGATTACATTTCATGAATTTTTCCCTGAATTATTTTCTATATTATATGTTTAGTATGCAAAAAAAGAACATAAGCATTTTGAGGAATATAATGTTTTTGCAATACTTATTAGAAAAAAATACAGAGGGTATGTATTTTCGTGATTAATCTCTCTTAGTCTGTACTGTAACTCCCAATATCTTTCCAAAATTAATCAGATCCTTACCGGCATAAGTAATAATCGCAGTCTGAATCACAAGCAGTGGTGTAATCCCTACAGATGTCAAATCCACCACATCGAAGCAGTATGCCAATCCAACAGCAGATAATCCTAAGATGGCAGCTTTGATAATGCCATTGATAAATTTAGCCTTATCAAATTTAAAATTCTGTTTCCCGATCTGGTAGTACATTCCCAGCGCAATATTTATAGCCATCACAATAGCTAATACGGGTAAATATGTAATAATCTGGTTCATATATTAGTCCTCCTCTTTCATATCGATAATTTTCCAGGTGCATGATTCTGGCTCACAGATTTCATGGATAAAGCTGTTTTGTCCTCCGTGGTTTTCGTAATCTAAGATTAAGCCGTGAAAAGATTCTTTGTCCATTGTTGTCCATTCACCCTTAGCATGATGGTATCTGTAAACCTGAGAGATCCTGTCTTTTAATTTTAGCCGTTCACTAACGTCCATTTTTTCCTGCATCTCCTCAAATCGATTATCTGTATTTTGGTTAGATTCCAAAAGCATTTGGGATATAACATTAATCTTTTCAACAAGCTTTTCCAACTCCTTTTTGATCTCTAAATCCATCTGATTAGAACGTGCCATATCCTGTTTCTGCTTCTGGGATAACGACTGAATAGTTTCATCAAATTCAGTCAATACCTTTTTATTATGTTTCCGTTTTTCATACCAGGAGTCAAATTTAGAATTA
>OKWQ01000158.1_pt1 | contig 46492 bp, 37 predicted proteins | sample 1607071 | NCBI WGS metagenome assembly OKWQ01 (sample SAMN07501039, study PRJEB24779) | human gut metagenome
CATGTCCTAATGCCGGAATCGCTTCTGTTACTACATCATGACACACACTGCATTCCTTAGTTCGGCTTCCCGCTTCGGTACAAGTTGCTTCGTTAGTTACTTTCCAGTCACCATACTGATGTCCCAATTTGGGAATCACTGTGATATCTGTTCTTTCATCACACGTTGTACAATGAATTGACTTTTCACCATCTTCCGTACAGGTAGCTGGCTTATCCACCGTAAAGTCACTTTCCCACACATGATCCTGATTCTCTAATACAAGAACGGCATCTGTCACCTTCGTTGCATTAATCCTGGCATCCAGGGTTGTAAGCTCTCCGCTTGTAGAAAACTTTATTTTAGCCGAAGGATTCTTTAACTTTAATACTCCAATTTTAGCAGTACCTGTCGTAGATATCTCTGACAGGCGGTCTACATAGAATGTGAAGATGGTCTTACTGCCGTCTTCTTTTTGTATCATCTTGTGGTAGGTGGAGGGGGACTTGTCGTCCCACTCCATCGTGCCTTCTGCCTTTTCATTCACAACTATGTCAAATTGTACCGAATATGCTAAACTGTCCATATTCTGTAACTCAACTGCCCATTGACCGGCAGTATCTGTAACGGACAATTTTATTTCAGGTGTTTTTGTTTCTGCCAAGGCTGTCATGGAGTAAAGCAGCATAAGTGCCAATACTCCCATGAGAACCTTAATCGCTCCTATCTTCCTCAATTATTCATCCCTCCATCTGCCGCATCAGACTCCAGCCTGATATTCGGCATTGTTTCTTCCGTAGGAGATTGTATCCATAATGTATTGCTTACGAGACGTTTGCTATCCGCATTATTCGGATCATCCGTACGATACATCACCGCCTGGATTTCTGCTGGAAGTACGCTGTTTCCACATACACCTTCTGTGAGTGCTGCTTCTTTTTGTACATCAGGTATGAAGATCCAGAAACCATTATTGATCGTCGTCATATCTCCTTCCTTAGGCTCTTCAGCAAAAAGTATGGATACACCATTCATAGGTCTTTCCTCTAAATCTATACTGCCTTCTTGTTCTCTGTCATTAACATTGTTAAATCTTCCCTGCAGTAAAATAGTATTGTAGACCGGATCTCCACGGTATGTACCTGTCACAATTAAAGTGCCTGCCTTAATGATATCTTCTTCTGCCTCACCATACCGGTAATCGCTTTCCAGATAACCGATTGCAGTTTCACTGATTTCAATATCATCACCAGGATAAGACATGAAATCAATATCTTCCATTGTCAGATCATCCGGTAAATTTGTAATCCTGATATATTTCTCATCATAGGTGTCGATTCTTCCATCTTCTTTTTCGAACAGATAAATCTGATCTTCTGAAGCAACAACATCCTGGTCAAATACTTTTACGTCTTTGTATTCACTACCATCCTCGCTGACAGATATCGTAAGCTTTCCAGTTGCATCGGCACGTTCTTGTTTAGGTGCCTGCTCTGTTACTTTTTCTGTTACTTTTTCTGTTACTTCCTCTGTTACTTTCTCTGTTTCTGATTCTGTCTCTGTTTCTGATTCTGTCTCTATTTCTGTAACTGTTTCCGTAACATTTTCCGAATTTGGTTCAAAGGACGCTTGCGGAAGATCCGTTTCACTTACATCTGTCCCTGATGTTAAAGTTTCTGTTATAGCAGTATCGGTAATTACTTCTGTTACACTTTCTTCCTGAGTCTGTGGCTCATTAGAAATACTGCTGTCTGAAATAGCTGATTCTGTTTCTTTTGCCGCAGCACTTTCCTGCGCCGCCTGTCCTTTTATTTTTATACCTGCAATGGAAATGTTCTTATCATTCATTGTGACAATTATTGCCCCATCCTGATCCGTTTCATAGCTCCAGGATTCCCGTGGCACCAGATTATCATGTTGAACCTTAATAGATGATGAACTTGCTTCTGCAATTACATTACCCAGAACATCGATAGCCTTTACTGAATAGGAAACTTCCCGATTGTTCATGGAGCCAAGAATATCTGTAAAAGCAGGTTCCTTCGTAAATCCTATCCCCTTACCATTTCTGCTAATTTCATATCCCTGCAGCATTTTATCTTCTGCCTGGAGACCTGATATTGTAACCGTAGCCGTTTTCTGATCTATTGAAGCGTTAACTTCGATATTTCCCGTAACCGGTGCGGTTCCAGCCATTGCTTCTCTTCTGGACTGGTCATTGAGATAATATATCTTACGGCTTTCTTTCTCATATTGATTCATTTGAGATTTCACATCATCACTCAGATTAAGTCCCCAGCGTTCAAAGAACTCTGATAAATCTTTCTGTGCAACATAACTTGCAACTACTGCAAATCTCTGGTCTCCTGAAAGACCTTTTCCAATATTGTTACGATACGCTTTATTCACCAGGTTATAGAAATTATCATCTGCGCCCAGGTCATATGCCAGATGTAACTGCCAGTACATACCTAGACTTACAAAAACATCGTTTGATAAACCTACTGCTCCTATCGAAGTCTTTTCAAATATCTTCTCATACTTATTGCTTGTTTCCAGTCTGGAAGGAAGTGCATTTTGTCCTCCGTCATGAGTCTGTCCAAACAGCGAATATATATTATTTGTAGTCTCCGCTTTACCTAATGTATCCATCTGATGCCCGATTTCATGTGCGATACCCCAGCCATACAAGCTATTTCCATTTCCTTCTCCCGTAACGCTGGTTGGTCTTCCCTGAACCAATGCACCCGCAGAACCATATCCTATTCCGATATGGGCACCGCTTGCATACATAAATGCTCCGCCAAACATACGGGCATATCTTATATTGACTCTGGACCGCTCTGCTTTTAAATCATCTACTCCATGAGTAGTGTATAAAACATTCAGAAGCTCTTCCCATGCAAGTACATTATTGTACAGCTTATCTACTTTAGAATCCAGTGTATCCGTTCCACTATTTATTGCCTCTTGAACTGGTACAGCCGGGAGTGATAACAATACATTCGGCAAAGAAATCTCCGTACTGTTTTTGATATTAGTCGTCATGTTTTTATTTGGAATACCCTGTCTGTAAGCTTCCAATTCTGTAATATAGTCGGATATAATATCTCTTCTCTGTACATCATCCATGCTATCCCATTTTGATAATTCAAGCACTGGAATTTTCGTATATGCCCCGCGAATCTGAAGCTTGATTTCATCTTCTTTATTTCCCGAATACTGCAGGTACAGTGCACCGCCCTTTTCTGCATTGATTGTCATAAGCTGCGGAATATTAATGACATTTCTACCACTGGACAATGGAATACTGCTTCCTGACCATGAAGCTGCTTCTGCAAAATACTGTGTTGGTGTAATAGTAACATTTTCTCCCTCAGGAATATCTGCATAAATAACAATCTGTTTACCTGCATTTGCAACAATCCCCAGTGGTTGGAACGTATTAATCTTCTTTAGGTTTCCCGTTGTATCTCTGGACTCAACACCATCAATTATTTTGCCTAACTTCGACGGATTATTCTCCAGTAATCCCCTGGCAATGGAAACTTCATCCAGTAAAACAGTTTGATCTACATAATATCCGGAAGTGTCTTTGAGTAACGCCTCCAATTCATCAATTTGTTCCTTAGTTACTCCATCAGCGAGCTTTGTAAGACTCTTATTGGCAAAAAGCTCTTCCACTTTTTCATTAATCCCGGAATAATCATAGAATGCCACTTCCGACAGTGAGATATTCCCGGCCCCATCCCACTGATTGACCTCAATACCAATCTTTTTAATATCTTCTGTTTTCGGGAATGTCAGAACTGCATATCCGGAAGAACTTGGATTTCCTTTTACATTCAGCCAATTTGCAATTATTTTTTCTTCACCCTTACTGTTCCAAACCCGAATCTTATATTTATATAAATAGGTTTTATACTTGCCATCAAGTCTAGGAACATATACTGCATAATCCATGGTTTTGGGGTCTTTGAATTCAAATACAAATTCTTTATTCTCCCACCATGCTCTGGCTGTCCAATGAGTAAAATAATCTCCATCCAGGACATCCTGCACCTTAAACGTTCCCTGGTAAGACGGGTTAACATTTGCAGGGTAAGTCATCTTAATACTTGACACATCCGAATTAGGTATTCTATTCAGCGTTGGGATTTCCGGAGGTACTATTTCTTCTCTTTTTGGCGTTCCTGTTGATTCAAGTGATGGTCCGCTTTCTCCCTTTGTATTGCTTGCTGTTACGTATACTATATATTCTTTATCATTGATCAGATCGGGAATAACAAAACTTGTCACCGTCAGCCCGCTCTTTGCTTTCACAAAAGCTCCGGTACTGTCAGCCAGTTTATAATAGACACTGTACGTTTCCGCATTCTTCGTCTTTCCCCAGCTTGCCTTCAATGAATTATCACCAGAAGCAACTTTTAAATAATCCGGTGGAGACGGCGGAGACTTCGGTTTCGGTGTAGCTTCTATTTCCTGGGATGCAGGTCCCTTCCAGTCATCATTAACCGCATAAACTACAAAATAATATTTTTTTAGGTTTTCTAACCCTTTAATTTCCGCCGTAGTTCCTTCCACCGATACCTGACCAGTATATTTACCGGATGCCAGACCATATTTCACCATATATCCGGTTACATTATCCACTGCTTTCCATGTGAGGGTAACTGTTTCATTGTCCTCTGCTGCCTGAATATTTTTTGGAATAGCACTGTCATTAGTTGGATTTACCGGTACAATATCTTTTAAAAATTTAATCTCTTCCACTACTGCATAAGTAGGCTTGCCTTCTTCATTTGCTACCTTGGTTACGGTAATTGTTACTTTCTTCACCGCTACCCGCGCTCCAAGATTGATTACAACTGTACTTCTGCCTTCTCTTGTCTGAATCGCGTGTACCCCTTGCGGTGCTTCATTGGAAAACTCAAATTTTTCTGTATAGATCTTACCATTCTCTTCATAATCAACTGTTGCTACTCCCGCTTCTATTGCGCCGGATGCTGATGGAGATGCAATCTCAATCTGTTCCATCTGTACCGGCTGCTCAAATGTCACCGGAATGCTCAGATTTTTTTCTTTACTTGTCTCAAAGGTAACCGGTGCTGAATTTGGTTTCAGAATATCTTCTGCTGCACCTGTCGTAACTGTTACATCCTCAGGCAGTTCCTTCATCGATGCTACTGCTGCTGCAATTACTTCCGTATCATATAATACTGCCTGTCCCACTGCATTACGGTTTCTGTTCACCAGTGCAATATCTTTGATATCGACAATACCATCGCAATTTAAATCTGCGGCAGCATCTTTAGAACCTGTTGCTCCATCTTGCAAACCCAGGGCAGTCTCTATCACTGCCAGGTCCTTATCATCTACGGCCCCGTCACCATTCACATCACCCATGGTAAATGCCTGGCTCTTTGTATCAATTACAATTTTTTTCGAAAAATCTTTCAAAGTTATCTTATCAGATAGATAGGATTTATATCCTTTTCCTTTTAAAGCAATCTGATAAACACTGTTATTTGGTAAATTAGAAAAATCAACATTGTAATAATTCACCTCAGACTCTGTTGTGATCGGAACCCCTGAGCTGTTAAGTGCCTCCATTTTTACGGTTCCTGACTGATTTTCCAATATAGGAAAACCTTTCTCATCCTCTGTTTTTTCGCCTAATTCGATTTCAGCCAATACACTTCCGGCATCGTTCAGCAATTGTGCTTTTATATCTTTTTGCTTAACCCTATCCAATGCTTCCGGATAGCTGAGATCCAGAACTACACTAATATCGCCATTACCATTTGTGTTAGCTGATGCATCCTTTTCATTCCCTGCTGCAAATGCTGTTACATCAACACTTGTAAACAGAAGAATCATGGCTAAAAAACCTGCCAATACTCTTTTCATTATATTCTCCTTCCTTATTTATGTATCGGTTAGTCCTGAAAACATCCATAATTTTCCATATTTAGAGTTTAAAAAAACAACTGCTCGCCATCTGCAAACAATTGTTTTTTCGACAGGCTTCCCCTTAATTCATACTTATATGATGCCTTAAGTTGGTAATTTTGTCAATAGTTTTAGTCACATATTTTCATCAAATTTCACTCTTTTTTTGTCCGTGTGACCAAACTTTCATATTAAGATTTTTCAATTTTTATCCGCTATCAAAATCTCCATTACATCACTGAGATTATCGCATATTTTCAAACATAATTTTATAATTTCTTCCGTAGGATGATCCAGATCCGGTATCATTACAACTTTACAGCCTGCGCCGGATCCTGCCCGTATTCCATTGGGACTATCTTCTAAAACCAGACACCTCTCTGGGTCTGTACCCAGCTTTTTTGCAGCCTTCAAAAATACATCCGGTGCGGGCTTGCTGTTCTCTACTTCGTCTCCGCAAACCACCACATCAAAATCCATAGGAAGCCCTGCCAATTCAAAATACCAGGCAACTGTTTCCCTGTGAGTTGAGGTTGCTAAAGCACGTTTATATCCGTTTTCCTTTAAATAACCCAAAAGCTCACACAGACCTTTTTTCATCGGCATCCCATGCTGTTTCAGCCTGCTGTTCAAATAATCACACCGAATACTGCGTGCCTTATCATAATCCACCCTATCTCCATACCATTCAAAGAAGAGTTTCCTGGCATCTGCCACATTTCTTCCGCGGGTCTGTGAGAGCTTCTCATCATCGATATCAAATCCCAGGCTATTGCCTGCATATTTCCAACCGTCTGCTGCCAGCTTTTCCGTGTCAAACATAAGTCCATCCATATCAAAAATTACAGCCTTAATCAAATTATTATTCCACTCTTTCTTCCATTCTGTCTTCATCTTCTGCTTCCGGGCCGGCAATTGCCGGTATATCATTTCGCCAGTTTTTCTTCCCACTCTTTTTCTTTAAAACCAACCAGTACAAAGTCATCCCCAATCACCAACGGCCTCTTAACCAGCATTCCATCGGTCGCCAGAATCCCGTATTGCTCTTCTTCACTCATTTGAGGAATTCTTTCTTTCAGATTCAATTCCTTGTAAACCACTCCGCTGGTATTAAAAAACCGTTTTAAAGGAAGTCCGCTCCTGCCATGCCACTCCTTAAGTTCCAATGCATTTGGATTTTCTTCTTTTATATGGCGATCTTCAAATTCTACCTGATGTTCTTTCAGCCACTTCTTTGCTTTCTGGCAAGTCGTACATTTTGGATACTCTGCAAATAATACTGACATTTATAATTCCTCCTGATTTAAAGTTATTATTTTCCAGACTTAATGTCTGTCCTATTTTCTTACTTATTATATCACACAGAAAATTACTTTCCTATTCCTATTTCACATTAGTAATTTCTGATACATTTAATTTATTATACATCTGATTTATGTTACTTCTGATTTATAATACTTCTGATTTATGTTACTTCTGATTTCTAAAGTTTCTTATCTTAAATTCATCCTCCTATATTTCATCTCCACATTTATTCTCAAGAACAAAACAAGGGAATATGCTCTGATCTCTCATCGCATATTCCCTCATTATATCATCTTAGCAACCAATCAAAGTCTCTAAGCCTGTCCCGTATTTTATTACTGGGCATTATTTGCATCTGCATTATTACCATCTGCTGCATCATTCGCACTTGCATTGTTATTTGCATTCTGTCCTGCTTCTGTAGCCGCATTTGACTCTGAAGATGCATTTGATTCAGCATTGCTGCTGCCTGCATCTGTATTAGTGCTGCCGCCGCTAGTATCTGTAATCGATGTAACCTTAGCGCTGCTTACATCACCGGTGTAGTTGATTCCAACCGTTTCACCAATCATAAGACCGCCCGTGATATTAACCGGTACTCCAGTGATAGTAAAGCTTAACTCTTGTCCATCATCTGCTGAAATTGAAAGGGTGCTCATTGTTACATCTGTGATAGTCCCTGTAACTTTAGTACTGTTTTCCGTTTGTGGTGCTGAATTTGTTGTATTGTCGGTAATTTCTACCGCCGGTACAATTTCCGGACCATATACGTCGCCTGTGAATTTTACTGATACATAATTTGTATCCTGGATACCATTTCCAAGTACCATTTTACATTTGTCATGTGTAAAATAATAGGAATCTCCATCATCACCAAGGATTACAATTCTTTCTCCTGTGATTTCAGAAATTGTTCCGTTTAATGTTCCTCCGGTTGCATTGGGATCAGCTGTTTCTGCTACAACTGGCTCACCCTCTGTAATTTTCTCTGCACTTGCATCCATATCTTTGATTCCAGATACCTTAGCTCCCGATGTATCTGTGTCTACTACTTTGCCTTTATACAGGATAGTAATCTGGCTACCTGCTTTCAGCTCTGCAGTTGTCTGCATCTGTGCGCCCGTTGTTGAAAATGTAAGCTTTTTACCTCTTGCTGTCTGAATATCAACGGAATCCGCTGTCACCCCTGTAACGAGTCCGTTTAATTCTCTTGTCTTATCCGTGCTGCTTTCTGTCTGCGGTTCTGTTGTCTGTGTCTGAGTCTCCGTCTGTTTCGTAGTTGGAGCTTCGGTCACTGCCAGGGTCTGCGGTTCTGTTTCCTTTTCTTTATCGCCGCATCCTGCTAAAGATACCGTAACCAATAATGCTGCAAAAAACAATGATATCCTCTTCATTATTTATTCCTCCTTAATTTTCCTCAATTATAAGTATTACCAGATTTCACCTTATAATCCATTTCATTATAAATCTTTCTACGGTAAAAAGCAACTTTTACTGGAAAAATTTATAAAGTCTTCAGTATTGCATCGTAATTGTATCACTTATTTAGATTATCTTAAGAAAAAGCTGCCATTTTATACGGATCATTTTCTATTTCTCCGTACTGCATGGCAGCTTCTTCTTTACCCGCCGTTCATCAAATGTCCGGCGGTATATGCATACTTAAGTATCTTTTTGTAAATGCAATTATTCAGCTTCTACAAAAACATCTTTTCCCATACCACAGATTGGGCAAACCCAGTCTTCTGGAATATCTTCAAATGCTGTTCCAGGAGCAATTCCGCCATCTGGATCACCTACTTCCGGATCATATTCATATCCGCATGGTTCACAAATATATTTTTTCATGTTGTTTCACCTCCTTTAAATAGTGTAAGTCTTTTCAAAACTATAAACTGTATTATATCATATTTTAAAAATTTATCCAGCAAATTCGTATGCGCCGGTATTTTCATTATACCCATAAAAATCTGCAAAAGACAAATTAAATACCTTTTCTGACAAATCTCCCAATGGAATCTGTTTACGAATCAGATATAAATATATACCGGTATTCGAAATATCTCCCTGAATCAGAATACTCTGAAGTTTTCCATCCTTAATGAAGGCTTTTTTGTAGCTGTCTTTTCCCTTATGGGTACAGATCTTCACGCCTTCTTCTTTATCATCCAGTTTTCCCACTGAAAGCATAGTTATTCCATAGAAATTACTGGTATTTTTAAATGGATACGGCTTCTCGTATTCCAGCACTGCACCACACATATTCATTGCTGCAGTTTTCCCCTGCTCCATGGCGTCCGGCCATACTCCGGATAAACCTGTCACATCGCCTGCTGCGTAGACATTCGGGATATTTGTCTGTAAAAATTCATTTACCCCGATTCCACGTTCTATCTCAATGCCGCTGTCCTTCAGAAAATCCACCTTGGGACGGACACCTGCTGCAACAATGATAAAATCACAGGGAATGCTTTCTCCATTTGACAGCTGAACTGCTATGATATTTCCATTATCATCTACCACGGAATCATTAGCGGATACCCCAAGTTTAAATTTGCATCCCGCCTTTTCAAATGCCGCCTGATAAACACTTGCTGCATAGGCATCTGTCTGAAGTGGCATTACACGATCCGCCATTTCTGCTATTGTAACCTTGCCTCCTAAATGTGTCAATGCTGATGCCGCATCCAGTCCAACCAGTCCGGATCCTACAATAAATACATTTTTTCCGTAAGTATCCAGGGCAGTCTGTATTGCCCTTGCATCACTCAGATCACGAAAGCCAAAAACATTTCCTGCCTCCCGGAAATGAGGAATCGGCGGTACCACATAAGCGGATCCGGTTGCCAAAAGAAGCTTATCGTAAGGAACGAAGGCTCCACAGGCCAGAGTTACTTCCTGCTTCTTTGTATCCACCCGGGTTACTGCTTCCGTATCAATAAAACGAATTTTATTTACTTCAAAGAAATTCTCAGGAACAAAATTAATTCCTTTTTCTGTCCGCTCTTTGCCAAGGACTTTGTGCAGCATACAGCGTGAATGAACCTGGTCATCAATAGAAATCACTGTAATTTGGGCATCATCTTCCATTTTACGAATACGTTCTGCCGCTTTGATTCCCGCAGCACCAGCTCCGATGATTACAAATCTCTCCATATATTACACCTCCTTTACAAAGATTGCCTGCTTCGGACAGGCTGCCACACAAGACGGGCCTTCTTCGCCAGATGGATCTCCATCTTTATCCTGGCAGAAATCGCATTTTATCATATAGGTTCTGGAATAATCAGGTTTTGGAACCCCGAATTTACAGTTCATCACACACATATAACATGCTGCGCATTTATCCCTGTCGTATTCCACCAACCCGGTTTTCAGGTTTTTCACCAATGCTCCGCTCATACAGGCACCCACACAGTCCGGTTCATCGCAGTGGCGGCAGAATACCGGAGTATAGCCGCCCTTTCCATCATTATAGATATAGTTCCTGGATTCGTTTTCCGGGTCCGTCAGGCACAGGTCATAGATGGTACCAGGTGTCTTACGGTGGGCATTCATACAGGCAATGCTGCAGTTCTTGCATCCGTCACATTTCGATGCGTCCACAAATATACGTTTCATAAGGCGCCACCTTTCTAGATATTAAGATCACTTCTCTTTTCTTCTATGATTTTCTCTAAAGTATCAGCGGATGATTTCGCATCTCCGTCTATAATAACCTGACCGCCTGTCAGTGATTTCATATCTTCTGTCAGGACTTTTGTTACCAGTGAACTTCCGGTTACAAAAGGCGGTACGCCAAGGTGAAGGGGCAGCCCCAGTGCAAGTCCAAAGCATCCGTCTGCAAGTGCCTGCTCTTCCAGCCACTGTGCTGCTGATAATACCAGCGGCAGCTGTGGAATATCAATGCCGATTTCCTTCGCAAGTTCCGTTGCCACCATTTCCAGTCTTCCGATTGCAAGACATGGTCCAAAGTTCAATACCGGAGGAATTCCAAGTGATTTACATACTTCTTTTAAGTTTGGTCCGGCAAGTTCTGCTGCTTCCGGTGTCATCAGTCCGCAGTTTTCGATACCGCCTGAAGAACATCCTGCACTGAGTACAATGATATCTCTTTTGATCAATTCTTTCGTAAGCTCTACAGTCAAAGTATCGTGTCCGTACGCTACGCTTGAACATCCTACAACTCCAGCCACACCTTTGATCTTGCCGGATACAATCAGGTCGATTAACGGCTTCCAGGAATCACCCAGGAATTTTTTCAGAGAAATTTCGCTGACGCCGGTTAACGTATTTTTATTTCCATGTTCCGGAAGAAGATTCATTTCTACACTGCCGCGGCGAGCAACATAGCCGGCAATAATTTCATCGATGATACGGTCTCCGTCTTCTACTCTGCTCTCGAATTTAAATGGAATCAGTTCTGCATTTCTCTTCTTAGCCACATCATCTATACAGATCTGTTTAATTTGAAGTTCTTCACAAATAGGTTCAATACCCGGCAGTGTACAGTTAAATTCTGAAAGAACCGCATCAATGCCTCCGGTAGCCAGAATTGCTTCACTTGTATAGTTGTTACCTGCATGACCGTCAAAAATCTCCGTATAATGTGCACCGCGAAGCTGAAGATCCTGGCCTACACAGGTACATCCAACCAGTTTAAATCCTTTTGCACCCACAGCTTTCGCTTTCGCCACTACGTCCTCTTCAATCAGACGATCCTGGATATATGTAAACATGGAGTGCTGGTGTCCGGTAATCATAATATTGATATAATCAGTATCAATCACGTTAAGTCCAACCGGTGCAAATCGTATCTCCGGTTCACCTAACAGGATATCATTTAACAAATTTGTAAGCATCAGTCCGTATACACCGGTAGAAACCCCCAGTTTCAGGCAGTGAACCAGCATATCCATTGGATCTGAATTCAGGTTTGTGGAACATTTTACTACACCTGAGAATACTTCTGACTTGGATCCGCCCGGCATAATGCCAAGTGCTTTCCAGGCATCCAGGCGTTTGCCGTAAGCCAGTTTCTCAATCAATTCCATCTGCACATATTCCGGTTTGTAGAGGTCAGCCAGAACAGCATCTGCAACCTTTACTGCCAGATCATAAACATCTTCACCTTCAATGCCAAGTACTTCAGCCAGATTCCGAAGTGACGCTTCTGAACGGATCTTACCCTTCGCAAGTGCCGTATTCTTAAGGTTCAGAGCCGTATTTTCCACAACATGAATATAACATCCGCTTCCGGCTGCCACTGCTCTTAAAAAATTCCTGGTAACAATGGTATCTGCATCTGCTCCGCAGATACCTCTTGGAGCTTTCGGGGTAATTCTGCATGGTCCGTTAGCACAGAGACGGCAACAGACACCCTGCAGTCCAAATCCACATTTTGTAGACTGGGATTCCACTCTGTGATGAGATGTCTCCATGGGTAATGTCTTAATAAAGGCCTCCAAAGGTTTGTCTGCACTTTTGCAGGTGTTGCAGCTGAAACATGAACTACAATTTGACATGAAAATATCCTCCTTTAATGTATGCTTATAAACTCATTTGATATCAATAACTGTTATTGATACTATAACATGAAATTTTCTATTTGTGAAGAGGGTATTGATAAATTTTTATCAAATTTTCAAAATGTCTTTTTTCTGCATGTTGTTTCCCTGACAACCAGTTTCGGAAGGGTGGTATAATACTGGACCTGGAGAAGCGGATGCCTGATTTTTTGCAGCAGAAGCCTTCCTGCCTGAATTCCCATATCGTAAACATCAATGTCCACCACCGTCATAGGCGGCTCAATCATATGCGATAGCGGAAAGTCATCAAAGGAGATGACGGACATCTGCCCGGGTACCCGGAATTTCCGCTCATCCAGAGCCTGCATTACACCGTAAGCAATCTTATCGTTTTCGCAGATAATCGCTTCCGGCTTGTCAGGTGCATCTAATAGTTCCATTGTAAGCTGATATCCGCTTTCCTTGGTATAGGTTCCATGTTTGATAAAATGCTCCGGCACGCTGAGCCCATTTTCCCTCATTGCCGAAGTAAAGCCCAGCAGCCTGTCTGTGGATATCTCATCTTCTTTTCTTCCCCCCACAAAGGCAATCCTGGTATATCCATACTCCGCCAGGTGCGTTGCCGCCATTTCCCCTGAGATACAGTTATTGATATCAATCCAGCACACAGGGCTTCGAAATCTGGGTTTTCCGATCAGTATATGGGGAAATGCTTCATTCACAAGCAATTCAGCCAGTTCCTTCGATGTAGCGGACCCATGGACTACAATTCCGTCTGCACGTTTTCTTTCAATGGCATCCTTTGCAATAGAAAGTGCCTCTTCTTTGCTCCTCGCTCCTGTAAAACTCATATTATAGGACTTCGCCCCGAGTATGGTCTGCACCCCGCACATGATTTCGAACATATGGGGATTAGAAAAAGCAATGCGCGGCTCCAGCTTTGTCAAAAATATAATATTGTTCGTTTTTTGCTTGGCAAAATTACTTGCCTGGGAATTCGGCTGGTAATGCAGTTCTTCCATGATCTCCTTCACACGGATTTTCGTGGCATCTGAAATAGTGGGAGCGTCATTGATTACTTTGGAAACTGTTGAAATGGATACTCCCGCCTCTCTTGCCACATCTTTTATTGTTATTTTCATATGCACCTCCTGTGCTTATTTTATATAATTATCTATATGATAAAGCGCTTTCCTAATTTATTCAATCATTTTGCCTTAATTTGTATTGATCATTGCAAAGTTTATAGTATAATTTTACATATATATCATGATATGTAAGATTTTATTAAGCAATTTGTTTTGTCCGCTGTAACAAATCCAGTAAATCGTTTTCCCAAAAAAGGAGGAAGAGTATGAAATTAAGTAAAATGAAAAAGCTGCGTCGTTATCTGTTTTGTTTTTTGAGCATTCTTTTACTCTCAGTCACATTACTGCCCGCAAATGCCTTTGCAGCCACATCCCTCAGAGGCGAATCCATATATCAGATTATGGTAGACCGGTTCTATGACGGGGATTCCGGTAATAATGCAGCCGGAGAGGCTTTTCGCTATACCGAAAACAGCCAGGATGATTTCCGGTATATGCACGGCGGTGACTGGCAGGGTATTATAGACAAAATCCCCTACATAAAAGGCATGGGCTACACTGCTATCTGGATCTCTCCCGTTTCGGATCCACAGCTTTGGGGAGTACCGGATGCTTCCGGCAAACAGTGGCCGACCGCCTATCACGGCTACAATGTATATGATCCCAACAGGGCCAGCCGGTATTTCGGTACCGAAGACCCGGAGGCAAGTAAGGCTAAGCTGAAAGAACTGGTAGACCTCTGTCATCAGAATGATATTAAAGTTATTTTCGATATCGTTCCAAACCATGTAGGGGATTATCTCCAGGGAACCGGAAGCGATGCCCACTACCTTACTGACACAGGCCTGAAAGAAGGTACCCAGCTAAAACCCGCAGCTCCCTTTAACAGCATAAGCTGGTACCACAATCTGGGAGATATTGACTTTTCCAAAGAACTGCCCCATACCCCGGAAAGTACCCAGATGCTGGAGGATCATGATCTGGGAGGGTTGGATGACATCGACTATCACAATCCCGATGCAAAAGCCGCCATGTTTGGTTCTATCAAAAACTGGTTTAATGAAACCGGCGCAGATGCTGCACGTGTGGATGCCGCAAAATGCATGTATCCTTCTGATATTAACGAGCTTCAGAACTTATTAAATGTAGCTACTTTCGGAGAAAACTTTGATATGGATGTGAATTTCATTAAGGACTGGGTTGGTGATAACGGGGAGACCGGAATGTTGGATTTTCCGCTGTTCCAGGCTATTGTCAATGATTTTGCAAAGGGTCAGAACTTCAATAATACCTCTGAAATTTCACTGCAGTCCATCTTTGACCAGGATTATTTATACGGTTCCCACGCAAACGACATGGTAACTTTTATTGATAACCATGACAGAAACCGCTTCTTAACGGAAGCCGCAGGCGATGTAAGCAAACTGCAAAATGCCCTCACTTTCCTCTTTACCGCCCGGGGTATTCCGGTGGTATTCCAGGGCACAGAACAAAACCGCGGAAATGCAAACGGCCAGCTGATCGATGGCATCGCAGATACCTGGAACAGATGGTCCATGGTTACAAAAGACGCTGACGGCAATGTAATTAATGATTATTTCAACACTGACACCGATACCTATCAGCTCATCGCCCGATTAAACAATCTGCGCAGCCAATATCCGGCTCTTCAGTACGGAACCCAGCGTGAAATGTGGACATCCACTCATTTTTATGCATTTTCCAGAAGAATAGACAGCGGCGAAAATGAAGGCCAGGAACTGATCTGTGCTTTTCGTAATGCAGAGGGCGCTGAAACCGTAACCATGTCTGTTCGTGCAGAAAGCACGTTAACCCCAGGCACCGTACTTGTTAACACAATGGATGAAAATGACCGCATAGCTGTCAGCAGCGATGGAAAAGTATCAATTACACTGAATGGAAATCAGTCCAAGATTTATGCCCCCGACCCAGACTCCTCTGCGTTATCGAAAGTTACCTTTACGATACACAATGCCACCACTGCATGGGGTGAAAATATTTATATTGCCGGAAATACAGCGGCACTAGGTAATTGGAATACAGATTTGGCAGCCGGTCCTGCCGCCTGCCCCGACTATCCCACCTGGGTACTGACAACCTACCTTCCAACAGACCAAACCATTGAGTTCAAAGCCATCCGCAGGGATAGTAATGGAAAGGTAACCTGGCAGAACGGAAACAATCATACTTATACAGTACCGGCAAATGAGGGAAATGTGGATATCAGCTGGTAATCCAATTCTACCCGCGGGCTGCGAACTAAACGGACGCGCCCGCGTTTCCACAACCTCCATGGTCCGCCCCTTCTCTTTTTGCGTACTACTTCTATCTGCAAAGCGTCTCCTTAATCAGCTAAACCCGAGCAGGGCAGGATTTTGATATTTAAACGGCAGCGTTAACCACAACGCTGCCGTATTGAAACTTGTTAATCAGAAGTTCCCTTCCGGTGACTAATCATAAATCCGAAGGCCCCAATGCCTCCCTTTATATTCCCTTCACCGTACAAATCCGTCAACTCTTCCTGTTCTTCCAGGAAGTATAAATCCCTTCCGGTATTCATCCGTATCTCCACTGCTTCATTTTCACCACTCCGCTCTAATATCAGCAGATTTGCATGGTTCTCCGAAACATATAATCTTGTCTTCATACTGCTTTTAATAAACTTCTTCCTGATCTGCAGCACTTCTTTTACAAAAGCAGCTGTCTCATCCCCTTCCTCCCATTTCATGGGACTCCGGTATGCAAACTCCCGTATTCCCTCTATTCCCTTTTCATCCCCATAAAATAAACTTGGTATTCCGGGATAGAATGCCAATACCAGAAATGCCAGCTTCCATTTCCTCAGATCACCTCCGCACAGTGAAAGGAAACGCGGTACATCATGACTGTCCAGCAGATTCAGCTGGCAGCCGGATACATTGTCGGAATATCGGAAATACATTTTTCCCATAGAAGAAGCAAAGGTATCTGCATCCGTCTTCCCCAATGCAAAAAAGTCACGGCAAAGCCCCCGGAATTCATAATTCATAACGGAATCAAACATGTCACCTTGTAGCCAGACCCGGGCATTTTCCCACACTTCACCGATCAGGACAATGTCCGGATTTATTTCTCTTGCCGTCTGTCTGAAAAATCGCCAGAATTCTTTAGACACCTCATTTGCCACATCCAGCCTCCACCCGTCAATATGATATTTTTCAATCCAATAGCGGCTTACCTCGGCAAAATACTGCTGCACTTCCTTATTTGCCGTATTGAGCTTCGGCATTTTTTTCTCATAAGCAAAGCAGGCATAAGATGGGATTTCATCATCTAACGGGCGTACAACCGGAAATTCTAACTCGTAAAACCAATCCTTATAAATGGACTTTTCCCCTTTCTGCACCACATCCTCAAATGCAAAAAAATGCCAGCTGCAGTGATTGAATACTCCATCTATTATCAAATGCATGCCTCGTCTGTGCACCTCGTCGGCAAGACAGCCAAAGTCTTCGTCCGTACCCAGACAGGGATCTACATGATAATAGTCCCAGATATCATATTTATGATACTCTCCCGCCGCAAAAACAGGATTCAGATAAATGCAGTTAAAACCCATCTCCTGTATATAATCCAGGTTCCACAGAATTCCTCTGATCGTACCTCCAAGGCGGTTTTTACTTCTGTTACCGCTTTCCGTAAGGATCTCCCGGCTTTGGATTTCTAAATTCTCTTTTTCATTCGCAAAACTGTCGGGAAATATATTATAAACCACGGCATTTCGAAACCATTCCGGAATCTGCTGTTCCTCCTGACGCAGCATAAATGGATATTGAAAATACTCACTGCGTCCCTCCACGATCTGGTCTCCGATCTCCAGATCCGCTAACTCCCTGGTAAATCCCTCCCCATAGTAATAGGTCCATTCCGTTTCTTTTTCTAATTTAAAATAATAACAAACCCTCTGATAAGGGCTTTCAAAGGTCACTTCATAATAATCATGAAGGGCATCCCTAAGAACCTTTCTCATAGGCAGGTATGTAAACTTTACCGGGGTATGCATATCTGCCCGGTCGGCATAGTAAAAGGAACATTCTGTTAAGTCCCCTGCCTTTGAGCGCAGCCTTATTGTTAAAACGTTCCCGCTTCTCACAAATGCATATTGTGACTGGGGAATATGTAATATTGCACTTTTCTCCATTTGAACCACCTAACCTTTCACTCCTCCGGCTGTCAATCCGGATATCATATATTTCTGTATACAGAAGAAAACTACTAAGATCGGAACAGATACCAGAATTGCCGCTGCCGAAAACAAAGGCCAGCTTCTGCTGTAATCACTTGACTGCAGCTGATACAGTCCTCCTGCCAGGGTATAATGATCCGCATTCATCATAAATGTGGTAGCAAAGAGATATTCATTCCAAACAAAAATCAAAACCATTACCGCAGTCACAATAATTGCGGGTCTTGCAAGTGGCAGCACAATCCGGTACAGTAACTGAAAATTACTGGCGCCATCAATCTTTGATGCCTCTTCAATCTCCACCGGTATCGTGTCAAAATACCCTTTCATATTCCAAATCGCAAATATACTCATGGATCCTGCATAGATTATTACAAGACCGATATTGGAATTCAGAAGATGGAATGTCTTAAACAGACGGAAAATTGCAAACATCGAAAGAATCTGCGGGAAAGCATTCAGCAGTAAAAGCAGCCGTAGGATCTGTTTTCTTCCTTTATAGCGGAAACGTGAAAAAGAATAGGATGCTGTTACCGCCGTCCCCATGGCAAATATCATGGTTCCCACACTCAGGACAACAGAATTTTTCAGCCACAGGAGAAACGGCTCATCAACCAGTATGGAATGGTAGTTTTCCCAGGTAAACTCCTGCGGGATAAAAAACTGTCCGGAAGAAAGTGCCGCAGCCCCATTGCTAAAGGAAAGCGACAGCGCATACAGGATTGGAACAAGCCCGGTTAAACACAAAATTATAAAAACGAGATTTAATATGGATAAGCCAAGAATATTTTTCATTTTACGTCTGCTCATCACACTTCCTCCTTTAACCCACGATTTGTAAAAAACGAAAATAGAATAATAAACCCGAATATAATGATTGATACGGCGGAAGAAAGGCCGTAATTATTGGAGACAAAAGCATTTTCATGGGCATAGGTAATAATAGTATCCAGCGTTGCACCGGATAGGGAACCTTTTTGCTTTGTCAGCAGATAGATAATATCGAACTGCTTAAAAGTGGTAAAGGTGGTCATAATAACAGCGGGCGCCATAATTGGCTTTAATGCCGGAATCGTTATATAAATATTGCGTTTCAACGGCCCTGCCCCATCTAACTTTGAACTTTCATAATAGCTCTGGTCGATACTCTGCAGTGCCCCGTCAATCATCATAATCATAAACGGCAGTGCCATCCACAGGTTCAAAACCATACTAGACAAAAATGCCGGAACATTTTGAGAAAGGAACTCAGCTTTTGGCATCCCCAGTGCTGCAAGTACCTTATTAAACAACCCGAATTCCGTATTAAACATTCCCACCCGCCACAAAAGAATGGATACATATGCAGGCATTGCCCATGGGAACATCAAAAGGGTTTTATAGAATCTGCTTAACTTTAATCCCTTAACATTTAATCCTAAGGCGATCAGATAAGCCACCCCAACCTGTATTACCATATTCATAACAGTCCAGATAATAGTTGTAAAAAGAGCAGACAAAAATCCGGAATCAATTTTTAACAATGCCCGCTCATAATTTTTTAAGCCGATAACTTTAAAATCAAACCAATGATAAAGATTCATATCCGTTAGGGATATATATCCGGTATATAAAATTGGAAAGACGACAATGGCTCCGATTAAGATTACTGCCGGTGTACAATAAAGCCACGGCAGTAATTTTCTTTTTTTATTCATCTCTGACTCCTTTTCCACCAACCTATACATTTTCGGCAAGCTCTCTAATATAAGAGAGTGGACATCACTGCCCACTCTGCATTTATTTCATATCGGAAATAGCGGACTCCGCTTCTTTTTGGTATTTATCTGCTGCCTGGTCTACATCTTCACCAGACTTATTCACAGCTGCCAGCAGAGACTCCGCAGGTCCCCACATAACACTCATTTCCGGAATATTCGGCATTGGCTGTGCCGTCTGAGCGGTTTTTTTCATTGCTGTAATCATTTCGTTTCCTGCTACGTCAGGATCATCATAAGCTTTTTCATTGGCAGGCGCACAGTTTGAATCCTTAGCCAAGGCGATGCCCAGATTCACATCCAGCATTGCCGTTAAGACTTTTCCGATCACATCCTTCTTATCCTTTACCGCATGTTCCATCACACCTACTCCCTGAATTCCGGCATAAGGTGCCAGCGCTTTTCCATTTGGCAGTTTAATGTCCGACAGAGACTTGATACCCAGATTAATTCCTGCATCTTTAATACCGGAAACCAGCCAGGGTCCGCCGATAATAGCTGCCGCTTTTTTATCATTGAAAAGTGTCGTCACCGTATTATAATCTCCATCTGCCTCCAGCTCCGCGAACTTTTTATTATAGGTAATTGCTTCTTTTGTCTCTTTGACATTTAATCCTGGTTCCCCTTTTTCATTGATAATATACCCGCCGAAACCATTGATGAACGGAGATACATTATATGCGGTAGAATGCTGGTTCACTAATGCATAAGTACCGTTTGCGGTATCTGTATTTGCCTTCATATAGTCATAGATACCATCCGCAGTATCCGGAATATCCCCCTGCCACAGATCCTTATTGTACATGAACAGCAGCGTTTCAAAATACACTGGCAGCAGATACTGCTTTTCTTTATACACACCAGCCTCTACTGTCATTGGCAGTAGAGGCTCCAGTTCCTCTTTGCCGATCACATCGGTAATTGGAGCCAGGACCCCCATCTCAACAAAGGTACCCAGGGAGTCATGGGCATATAAATACATATCCGGTCCATTTTCAGCATCATTGCCATACAGCTTTATCTGATCTGTCAATCCTGTTTTCTTTTCAAATGTTACACTTATCTTATTCTTCTCCAGGGTTTTATTGACTGTATCCTGAATTGTCTTCATGATAGCCTCATCACCGTCATGCCAGATTTTCACACTGGCAGATTCCATTTTTTCCGTAACCTTTGTATTTTGCGTGTCCTTTGTATTCTCCTTATTCTCCGTATTCTGCGTATTCTCCGTATTTTCTTTTTGCTGTTCACTCGTATTACTGCTGACTGAACTGCATCCGGCCAACGTTCCTGTTACCATAGCAGCACATAAAAATACACTTAACCCTTTTTTCATGTTTTTCCTCCTTTTTAGGAAACTGTTTTCATTAGTTTCCAGTTGAATTAACTCATTTACTCTGTTTTTATATGTTATTTTTATCATAATATTGATTAGCTATCAATATTTTCTGTACAAAATCACAGATAAAATAGGGAAAGCGTTTTACTCCTAGAATATATTATACAGTTCCTATTCAAAAACAAAAAAATAAAACTATAACAAAAATGGGACTTGCGCATAAAAGCGAAGCCCCATTTTTTACTGCTAAATCTTCTCGTTGATAATCCCATGCCGGTATGCTGACAACAGGCTTTCCAATTCCTTAATGGTGTGCTGCAGTTCTTTTCCGATATCGGTATCCGCAACCAGCCTGCGGCGCATCACCTGTTCTACAACCATACTTTCAGAATGGATATCCGTCTCTTTTGCAATAGCATCTTCCATCGAAGTAAAGGGATCATGTGCTACCAGACGCAGACCATAGGAATTGTAAACCAGGGTATAACCTGCAATGCCCGTCACTTTCTGGTACGCCTTGGAAAATCCGCCATCGATAATCAACAGCTTGCCATTGCATTTAACCGGTGTTTCTCCCTTTGAAAGCTGAACCGGCATATGCCCGTTAATAATATGCGACTGCGTAATATCCAGCCCGAACTCTTCCAGAATACGGTTTACCGTCTCTTCTTTTTCAATATATCGGTAATATGGATTTTTTTCTTCATGATGGGTTTCTTTATCTTTGATCAGATAACGTTCAAATGTAGTCATTTTATCTTTTCCAAAAACAGGGGAGTTTCCGTTGCTCCAGATATACCATAGGATATCCTGCCCCTTTTCCCGTTCCTCTTTATCCAGTACCGAATAATAACCTTTTCTGGCGTAAATTTCCAGAATATCATAAAGTGCTTTTCCACTGTATTCCGTTCCAAAAACCTTTACCTTTTTAAAGCTTCCGTCTTCATTCAAGGGCATACATCCATGATATAAAAGATTGGAATTAAAAATTTTATATAAACTTCCATGAGAAAATAAAAACCGCACATGCTTCTGCAGCTTTTCACATTTCATAAAAGCAGATTGAAGCCGATCCATAACTTCTTGTTCCGCTGCCGAGAGTTCATAAGGATTCTTAGGGTCTACCGTTGGGAAATTCGTATCAGATAAAGGATAAACCTTACCTTCCAGTTGAATCGTACCTGCTTCATAATCAATCTTATCCAGTAAAAGCCTGTCTTCCATCTCAAATTCCGGACGGCGCATGATAACCTGGCTTTCCAGTTTAAACTGAATGATAGCAATTGCCTTCTGCATTCTGCAGTCCCATTCCAGATCCTTGGTATTATATTCTTCCTTATCATAATTAATCTTAAAGCAGCTGCACTTGTCATTCCCGTAAGTGTTCATCGCAAAGTTCGCAAGGGGAATCAGATTGATCCCATACCCTTCTTCCAGCATATCCAGATTACCATAGCGAGCCGCAATACGGATGACATTTGCGATACTGGCTTTATGCCCAGCCGCAGCCCCCATCCACACAACATCGTGATTTCCCCACTGGATATCCACAGAATGATAAGTCATAAGCCTGTCCATGATAATATGCGGACCCGGTCCCCTGTCAAATATGTCTCCGACAATATGTATATGGTCGATAACCAGCCGCTGAATCAGGTTACTCAGGGCAATGATCATTTCCTTGGCACTGCCGATTCGGATAATCGTATTCAAAATAGAATTATAATACGCTTCTTTATCCTGAACCTCTTCCTTTTCTGTAATCAGCTCTTCAATTACATACGAAAAATCTTTGGGCAATGCCTTACGCACCTTCGACCTGGTATATTTGGATGCCACCCGTTTACAGATCTGTATCAGCCTGTGCAGCGTAATCTTATACCAGTCTTCCAGATTATCTTCCGTCTTCTCCACCAGTTCCAATTTGAGCTTTGGATAATAAATTAAAGTAGCCAGGCTTTTTTTATCCCGGCTACTTAAAGTATTTCCAAATTCTTCATCAATTTTCCTGCGGACAGACCCGGAACCATTTTTCAGCACATGAAGAAACTGTTCATATTCTCCATGAATATCTGTCAAAAAATGTTCCGTCCCCTTTGGCAGGTTCAAAATGGACTGGAGGTTAATAATTTCTGTTGAAGCTGCTGCTATCGTAGGATAGAGCTTAGCAAGACTTTTTAAATATCTCATTTCATAATCCTGTTCCACAAAAATATCCCCCTTGCTCCTTTAATCCCCCGGCAACGTTCCAAGGACAGACAATCCTGACTTATCCGCTGCGTGAGGGTAGAAGACCCCGCAGCCTGCTACGGGGTCTTTGACTAACAACGCCTTTATTATTTTGCTGCAATTACATCGCTCATATCATAGAATCCTGCTTCTCTGCCCGCTAAAAATTTAGCTGCTTCCACGGCTCCTTTAGCGAATATTGCTTTGGAATATGCCGTATGCTTGAACTCGATCACTTCATCTGTGCCGGCAAAAAACACCTCATGTTCGCCCACTATATTGCCGCCACGTACAGCTGAGATACCAATTTCTTTGGCATCACGCTCTTTACGTTCCTGGCTTCTGTCGAATTTGTAGGTATACTGATTTCCCAAAGCTTCATTCATACTGTCAGCCATGGCAAGTGCCGTTCCGCTGGGAGCATCTACTTTATGTTTATGATGTTTCTCCACAATTTCCATATCGAATCCCGCCGGTGCCAATACCTTTGCAGCATCCTGCAGCAATTTCAAGAGAGTATTCACCCCCAGAGACATGTTTGCAGATTTTAAAACTGCTACCACTTTACTGGTTTCTTTCACCCTTGCAATCTGTTCTTCTGAAAGACCTGTCGTACAGACAACCACCGGAAGATTGCGTTCCATACAGAAATCTAAAAGTGCATCCTCAGCCTTGGCTGATGCAAAATCTATTACAACATCCGCCTGCACATCACATTCACGGATATTGGTAAAAACCGGATATCCATTATCCCTGTTATCTACAATATCAATCCCAGCTGCAATCTGAGCATTGGGATCTTCATTTACAATCTGGCTGATCACCTGGCCCATTTTTCCATTACAGCCATGCATAATTATCTTTATCATACGTTACTCCTTATTGTGCTTATGACAGCTTTAATCCGAAATCCACCATTTCTTTTGCAAGTTTTTCTGCATTTGCATCTTCCATCTCAGTTAACGGTCCGCGAAGAGGTCCGACTTCCATACCCATCAGATTCATAGCCTTTTTAACAGGAATAGGATTAACTTCGCTAAACAGTGCATTGATCAATGGCAGTGCATCCAGCTGGATCTTACGGCTGCCTTCAATATCACCCTGAAGGAACTTTTCCACCATGTCATGTGTCTGCTGTGGAGCAATGTTTGATAATACGGAAATAACTCCCTTACCGCCTAATGACAAGAGCGGAACTACCTGATCGTCATTTCCGGAATATAAATCAATTTTACCATCCGTAAGCTGCATCAGCTTAGCAATCTGGGAGATATTTCCGGTAGCTTCTTTGATACCAACGATATTTTCCACGTTGCTAACAAGTTCAGCCACAGTTTCCGGTAAAATATTGCATCCGGTACGACTTGGCACATTGTATAAAATAATCGGAATCTTAACTGCATTTGCAATTGTTGTATAATGTTTGATCAATCCCTTTTGCGTTGCTTTATTATAATATGGTGATACCAGAAGAAGACCGTCAGCTCCGTACTTCTCTGCTTCTACAGATAAATACACCGCTGTATCTGTGCTGTTTGACCCTGTACCCGCTACTACCGGAATTCTTTTTGCTACTTTATCAATCGTATATTTAATTGTTTCTAAATGTTCCTCATGAGTCAAAGTAGCAGATTCACCGGTCGTACCGCAGATAACAATTGCATCTGTTCCATTTGCGATCTGATCTTCCAGAATCTCTCCTAATTTTTCAAAGTTAACGTCTCCATTTTCTTTCATCGGTGTAACAATTGCCACACCTGCGCCTGTAAATATTGCCATGTGCTTTTCCTCCTTAAAAAAATAAGGACAGGCTAAAGAGCCTGCCCCTAAAGATTACGTAAAAAAATTCTTTTGGATAGCTCCCCATCATAAAAATTATGATGACAGTCATATAGCTTTTCGCCACATGCCCAAGAATACGGCTACAGGTACCGCACCTTTCGGCGTCTTTCCCTTTCTAAAATCTTCATCTATGCCTGAACATATCCAATTCTATACTGATGAAACACGCGACCTCTATCAAACCTATTCAGTTAATCTAACTATAGCATCATTAAAAATCCTTGTCAACAATTGTTTTCGATTTTATGAATCGTCGACATCTGTGTCACTTCATCGACACAGTCCCAGAGTTCCTGTCCGTTGCAGATCCCGGTCATTATAAGCTCTGTCTCATCATCCTTCGCTTCAATTAAAGTGCGGATATCATCAATTGTCACAATTCCATGTTCAATCAGTCCCAGTACTTCATCTAAGATCAGGACTTCGCACCCCTCTGTTACCAGAACCTTTTTTGCAAAATTCATTCCATTGCGAATATTCTGTGCCTCTTCTTCCTTTTCTTCTGCACTCAGACTATCGAAGGATTCATCTGATTTTTCAAACCGGAATAACTTAATCTCCGGTTCCAGGCGCTGCAGGAAACTGATCTCTTCGACCATCCTGCCTTTCAGAAACTGAATGACAATCACAGATTTGCCCTGGCTGGCAGCGCGGATCCCCTGACCGATAGCTGCAGTCGTTTTACCCTTGCCTTCACCACAAAATATATGTACTGAACCTTTATCCATAGCGCACCTCTCTTAACTGACTGGTGGTTAAACCGCCATATACCAAACTACATCATCAGTTTTATTATTTTACTACAGTTAAATAAAGAATGCAATACTTATTCCATATATTCCAACTTGCTTACTGACACTTCATAAGCAATTCTTTTTTCAGTAATATCTCCCTCCAGTTTTTTCATGTACTCTCTGCTTTGTATTCGTCCCCATACCTGCACATGTCCACCTACGGAGAAACCGGAAGTAAACCTTGCATTTCTTCCCCAGCAAATGCAGGGAATGTAATCCGATTTGCCATATGGACGGTTGACTGCAACCAGCATATCGGAAATTTCTCTTCCAAGCGGAGTCTTACGATATACCGGAGGCTTACAGATAAAGCCATCCAGGAATATCTGATTTGTCTTCACCTTGTCATTTTCTTCTTCAACGAAAGTGACCTCTCTGGCAAATACGGACAACACCAGCCTGTTCTTTTTTTCTTCATGTCTGTTGTAGGAGCGGAACTGCCCCGTGATCTGTATGTATTCTCCCTGGTAATCCTGTGTCACGTCAATCAGTCTCTCTGAAATCATCACTGGTATTCTGTCCAGGGAATCGCTGAGTCGCTTAACCAGCACATCTAACATGTAGAATCCCTCCCCAAAAACCTCGTGGCTAAAAGTAAAGCCTGATGCAATTTCTCCAATAATGGATACCTGATTGTTTTCAATAATCTTATCTGTCATGAATAATAGTTCTCCCTTCTTCTTACGAAGTATCTCTTTTCGTATTTTGTATATTAATATATCTATTCGGCGAAAATCACTTTTAGAACCACAAATTTTTAAAATTTCATTATTTTTTTTAGAATTATGAATGAATGTCCCTTAAAATCGACAAAACCCCTTGTAATCTGGGAAAAATATGATAAACTGTATGAGTTATATTTTGTTCATTATATGGAAAGAAGGAAAATCATTTTATGAAAAGAGAAGATATTCGTAACATTGCCATCATCGCCCACGTTGACCATGGTAAGACCACATTAGTTGATGAGCTATTAAAACAAAGTGGTGTATTCCGCGCCAATCAGGAAGTCGCAGAGCGTGTCATGGATTCCAACGACATTGAGCGTGAACGCGGCATTACGATTTTATCCAAGAATACAGCTGTTTATTACAAAGGTACAAAAATCAACATCATCGATACACCAGGACATGCCGACTTTGGCGGCGAAGTAGAGCGTGTATTAAAAATGGTAAATGGTGTTGTTCTCGTTGTTGACGCTTTTGAGGGTTCTATGCCACAGACAAAATTTGTTCTTCGCAAAGCCCTTGAATTAAATCTACCGGTTATTGTCTGTATCAATAAGATTGACCGTCCGGAGGCCAGACCAAATGAAGTTATCGATGAAATCCTGGAGCTGTTTATGGATCTCGATGCTTCCGACGAGCAGTTAGACTGCCCATTTGTCTACGCTTCTGCAAAAGCAGGCCATGCCGTTCTGGATATGACGGATGAAGCAAAGGATATGACTCCTTTATTTGAAACAATTTTAGACTACATCCCTGCTCCGGAAGGTGATCCGGAGGCTCCTACCCAGGTTTTAATCAGTACCATCGACTACAATGAATATGTAGGCCGTATTGGTGTAGGTAAAGTAGACCGTGGTACTATAAAGGTAAACCAAGAAGTTGTTTTGGTCAACCATCATGAGCCTGAAAAACAAAAAAAAGTGAAAATCAGTAAATTATATGAATTTGACGGACTTAGCAAAGTGGAAGTTCAGTCTGCAACGATCGGATCTATTGTTGCTATTTCCGGAATCGCTGACCTTCATATCGGAGATACCCTTTGTGCACAGGAAGATGTGGACGCTATTCCATTCCAGAAGATTTCAGAGCCCACCATTGCCATGCATTTCATGGTAAATGACAGCCCTCTTGCTGGCAAGGAAGGAAAATACGTAACCTCCAGACATCTCCGCGACAGACTGTTCCGTGAATTAAATACGGATGTCAGCCTTCGCGTTGAAGAAACAGAAACTACAGAAGCATATAAAGTTTCCGGACGAGGCGAGCTGCACTTATCGGTACTGATCGAAAATATGCGCCGTGAAGGATACGAATTTGCAGTAAGTAAAGCCGAAGTACTCTATCAAAAAGATGAACGCGGCAAATTATTAGAGCCAATGGAGCTTGCCTATGTGGATGTACCGGAAGAGTTCTCCGGAACCGTTATTCAGAAATTAAGCCTTCGTAAAGGTGAATTACAGGGCATGAGTATTGCAGGAGGCGGTTATTCCCGTCTGGAATTCTCAATCCCGGCCAGAGGCCTGATTGGTTATCGTGGAGAATTCTTAACAGATACCAAGGGTAATGGTATTCTGAATACCACTTACGATGGATATGGTCCTTATAAAGGTGATATCCAGTACCGCAAACAGGGTTCCTTAATTGCTTTTGAATCCGGTGAGTCTGTAGCTTATGGTCTTTTCAGTGCACAGGAACGCGGTACCTTGTTTATTGGTGCCGGTGAAAAAGTATATGCTGGTATGGTTATCGGACAGAACGGAAAAGCAGAAGATATTGAATTAAATGTCTGCAAGAGCAAGCATTTGACCAATACCCGAGCTTCCGGATCAGATGATTCCCTGAAACTGACTACTCCAAGAGTATTAAGTCTGGAACAGGCTCTGGAATTTATTGACACGGATGAGCTTTTAGAGATCACACCGGAAAGTCTCAGGATTCGTAAGAAAATACTGGATCCTACAATGAGAAAGAGATCTGCCAGAAAATAAATCTTTAGAAGGGACATAATATATGGTAAAAAACAAATCTTTTCTGATCATTATCTGTTTCCTGTTTTTAATAACAGGACTTTATGCCGCTCAGACAACCGCGTTTGCATCAGCTGCAAATGGAATGAAAAAACACTCGAAGAAAACAGAAAAGGTTATATTCACAGGTGCTTCCGGAACTGCCCTGATGGAAGGTTCCAGAAATGACGGAGATACCAAAAGACCTCAGAATATAAACTATGGAAAATGGGAAAAAGGAAAAGATTTATTTTTTATTACGAAGTCAGGATCTGGAATACTATGGTTTCTTTCGCCGTCTGAACGACAGACAATTTTATCCAGGTTCTCCTGTTTTTCCACTTCTTATGACAGTACCCATCCACAGGGAGGGGAATATCTGAGGAAGCTTCTTGACAGTGATAAACCACAGAACGTACACTATTCTGTCGCACTGATCATTGAAGGGAACGATATCCGCAAAGCCAGGAAACGATCTCAAATTCGTAAGCAGGCTCAGGTATATGCAGATTATTACCTGTCGCTGGCCCGCAGATATCCATCCTATAACTTCTATGTTATATCCAAATCTGCTTATGCGCCCGGTATTAAAAAGAGCAAAGTAAACCGCAAATCCAGGGCATTTAACAAAGAATTAAGACGGATTTTATCGGAACAGGCGCTGCCAAATATTAAGTATGAGAAATTTTATGAATATTCAAAAAAGCTTTATCATAAGAAACCTGGTAAAGCCGGTGCGACTGCTGACCAGCATCCTAATCAGTATGTGACCCAGCAATGGTTTAACCGTATTTTAAAATATATGAATTTGAGCCCTAACGGCTGATTCTGAATACATCAAAAAAGGAGGGATTTAATCTCTCCTTTTTTATTATGTTATTTAATTGTATATCTTTTGCTAATGTTCTTTTGTCTATGTTCTTTTGTCTATGTTCTTTTCTCGATTTTCTTTTACCTATTTATTTTTACCTATTTTCTTTTACCTATCTTCTTTTACCTAATTTTTACCTATTTTCATTTTCCTAGCAACAGCATTTTTTCCAGCGGCCTTCTGGCCAGCTCCATAATCGATTCATCTAATTCTACACTGTTATCCATATTTTGCAATTGATATAGAACTTTATCCAGACTGATCTTCTTCATATTGGGACAAAACTGGCGATGCCCAACGGAATAAAATTTCTTATCCGGATTTTGCTGCTGAAGCTCATAAAAGATTCCAATCTCCGTGCAGATAATAAAAACATCCTTACCGCTCTTGTCCGCATAGTCAATAATCTGGGCTGTACTTCCCACAAAATCTGCCAACTGCAGCACATCCATACTGCATTCCGGATGTGCCAGAACCAATGCATTTGGGTGCAGTTCCTTTGCCCGCTGGACATTTTCCCCGGTGATACTTTTATGTACATGACAGAATCCATCGTGAAAAATAAACTGCTTCTCTGGAATCTGTGATGCAGCATAACGACCTAAATTATTATCGGGAATAAAAAAGATCTCTTTCTGAGGCAGCGCTCTCACAATGTCAACAGCATTGGAAGAGGTCACGCATACGTCTGAATGCGCTTTTATTTTTGCTGATGAATTTACATAACAGACTACCGCTGCATCAGGATGTTTCTCTCTGACTTCTTCAATTGCTTTCACATCGACCATATGCGCCATAGGACAGTCCGCATAAATATCCGCCATCACTACTCTTTTCTCCGGATTCAACAGCTTTGCGCTTTCTCCCATAAAAGTTACGCCGCAAAAAAGAATATTCTTTTGTTTAACTGTAGTTGCTAGCTTGCTCAGGTAGAAAGAATCTCCTACATAGTCAGCAATCTCCTGCACCTTTCCATCCACATAGTAGTGGGCGAGTATTACGGTATCTTTCTCTTTCTTTAACTTCTCTATTTCTTCTGTCATTTTGAATCCTTTCTTGCTGTCTGCAATTAGTTTTAATCATATCATATACTATATCATACAATATATATTGTTCTTATAGGAATTATATTTATATTACCTTTATTTGTCAATAGATATTGGGGGTTTTCCAGATTAAATGTAAAACCTGGGAATCTTTCATCTTAATTCCCAGGTTCGCATATGGTCGATGTATATTTATAATCCGTTAAACGCCCTTTATCCAGCATCGCTACATTGTCACACAGTATTTCAATATCTTCTCTGCTATGGCTTGCCAGAATAATAGTAGTTCCTGATTCCTTTAGATCCAGGAGCAGCTGCCTCATTTCATCAACCCCCTGATTATCCAGACCATTCATTGGTTCATCCAGCAATAATATAGATGGGCTTTCCATAATTGCCTGAGCAATTCCCAGCCTCTGACGCATACCAAGAGAATATTTTCCAACTTTCTTTTTGTCATCCGGATCTAGCCCTACTTTAACAATAGCATTTCTGATTTCTTCCTTTCCTATTTTTCCCCTGATCCTGGCAAGATACCTGAGATTTTCATAACCAGTATAGTCAGGCAAAAATCCGGGTGTTTCAATAATGATTCCCATGTCTTTCACAAAATCTTCTGAGCGTCCTATATCAGCCCCATTAACAGATATCTTACCGGATGTGGGTACAACAAATCCACAGATGCACTTTAACAGCATTGTTTTTCCTGACCCATTTCGCCCAATTAAACCATAAATTCTGCCTTTTTCAAAAGATAGTGTAATATGATCCAAAACCGTTGTATTTTGAAAGCATTTCACTACGTTATCCATTTTGATTACAAAATCATTCATATAATTACATTCCTCTCTTCCACAAACAGAACTGAATATAGATAGCGGGTACTATATAGTGGCATATTTACGCTCTAGATCTCCTTCCGGACAGTAATGATAGTGACAGTGATGAATATTTTGTCAGACTGCAAGGCGAAGGATGGAAGCGGATTGGTTCCTCCGCTGACTGACGACAACGCAGCAGATGACAAAACAGGCAGTGCTGTCACTATCGTTACGGTCCGGATGGAGTACTAGCTAATTTGCCGAAAAATTGATCTCTACTATTTTTGTTCTTGACTTCCAATTTATCACCCCGATTAATGCAACTATACTAATCAGATAAATTATCAAAGCAAATCCTTCAGTAGGATATTCACTGCCTGAAATGCGATTCAATCTGGAAATACTTACCCATGAAGCTGGTGAAAACCAAAAGTTTCGGGCTTGCCCTAAATAAGAAAATACAGGATCCATTAAAATAAAAAAACTTACAAGAACAACTCCCACGCTTTTACTTTTTATTAAAATATTTGCTGTATAGATGCATAAACCTATAACAATTCCAAATAGCCACATATTCACAAATGTCAATAGCGTAGCTTCCAGCGGTTGATACGAAGAAATCATTTGGCTGTTAAAGCATAACGTAGGTGCGTAATTCCCTCCTGCTTCTGTCATAGCCAGGGTACCCAGAACTTTTCCCCATTTCATGTGAAAGCTTATTCTTGGAATCAAGCACAACAAGCTCATTCCCCATACATATAAAACGTATAAAAAAGAAGCTGCTGCTATGTATATGATCTCACCTATGCATCCGGCACGCCTTCCGCATCTGATAATTAAATATGGTTTCATCGCATCATAAAAAGGGGCATCACAAAATAATAACACCATACCAAATAGTAACAAGACTTTTAACAGACCCATGCTGACAAAATAACTTTCCAGCAAAACCGGAAATATCCAGGGATTTATCCTATATCCCGTTTCATAAGAAAATTCCAGAATGCCAGCCATGTTCTTCGCCAATAAAATAAATATTAAAATTGCTAAAACATAAATACGATAATCTTTCCTCCACCTTTTAAATTGGTAATCAACGATTTGAATAGCGTTTTTAAATAGTATCAAGGAAGCACCTCCTCTCCACCTTTCTTCTTATTCCCACAGCCACTATGATTATAAATATAACCAATATTCCCATATTATACAGAAAATTAATAAGCATATTATTACCTACACTAGCCGTTCCCATTGAGATTCCTAAAAATTCCAATGGTTCCGGAAAAAATAACGTTATCGAACACAACAGATAGTAACAGATATAAGGAGCGGCAAGTGCAACAAATTTATTCGGAAAATAAAGAGAAATCACCATTCCCAGCAAAGTTAAGAATATTACAGCTGTTGCAAATATTGTAGATATTATTACAAAATACCAGATTGGATTTCCCTTAAATATAATATCTCCATAAGGCCAATATCCATTAATCTGACTTTCCATATCAGAATAATCAACGAAATCTAACTTAAAATAAAGATGAAAAAATAAAACAAATACTGTCGTAGCAATTGCCATACTGCAGTATATAGCAACAATATTTCCCAAAATTTTGCCGTAAATATAACCCTTAACCGAACATCGCGTCAAGATAAACCGGTCAAAATGACTTATCCATTCTTTACAAAATTCTGTGGTAAATATTATAGAGAGCAGTATAATCATGATTGGCTTAAACCGATCAAAATGCATTATGTTCATATAGATTGCAACAATATCATTATATCCCATATATTTACCGGTTGCCATACCATATACAACATCAAATTGAGAAAAAATAAAAAGTATGCACAACATTAACGTTATTGTAAAAAATTTGATAGAAAAAATATTTTCAATTACGTTTAACCGAAACATTCGCCAGATATCAAAGAGTTTTCTTTTCATCATAATATCCTTCCATCAATTGCATTAATTCGGAGTATATTCTCCATATTTTCTATAGAATTATCCGGATTTTTTTCTTCATATGTATAATGAAATGACCAAATTGGTTCTACTTTTCCGGTATCACTATCAAACGAAAAATCCGTTATGATATATCGTAATGACAAAGAATCAATCTTAATATTATAAAACATCAGACTTTCCAGTCTGTTTATACAGATATCATATGCATCCTGTGGCGTGATAACTTTATCGTTCTCTTTCCAGTCTATCACGTTTAGCTGACTACCAACCTGACAATATACCGGACCATCTTTATCAATTATAATACATGCATACGGAATAACCCCCCGCTCAGCAGAATCGTAAATTTTCTGATCTTCTAATATTCCATGGTATACAAATAGATATGCATTTTCATCCGGCGTCCATTCCTTATTAAATTCTTCATCTACTTCCATTTTTTCGTTAAGATAAACATCCTGTTTACTGCGTAACTTATTCAAATTTCGGTATTCCAATGCATAACAATCCGGTACCATTTTATCCTTCCAACCAAACATTTCTAATATTTCATCACTTTGTTTCCTTGCTTCCTCCTTTGATACATTCTCAAGTTCCTTATTATCTATATATTTTATAAATTCAGGTTTGAAAAGCATAGTGGAGTTCCCACTACTATATGCCATAGTATAACGACTGGACAATACCTCATCTCTGATAAAAATACTTACATATGGACTTATACTTAAAAATTTTTTATTTGTATTCGCACTATATTGATCGTCTTCTTTCTTAACCAACTTCTCTTTCTCCGGAATCAAATAATCAGATAACGCATCTGGCTGCTTTAATACTTGATTTTCACTTAATGAAAACTTTAGACTCCTGATTGGAATACTTTTTGTGAAATCCTCATCTATACTCGTGGTAATACCCTCAGCCTCTTGTTGTATTTTAATTACCCAATCATTCTGTGATTCTTCCGTTTCTTTTTGACAACCACTTAACAGAATTGCCAAAAGCAGTACTATAATGATTTTTCCATATCTCACACTTCATCCTCCTGCTAAACAAATAGAATTATCGTTGCAGGGAACGATAATTCTATCTTTATATTATTATATTATGGTGTCCATCTACCGCTCGCTCTGGCGCCAACGACACTAGGTGTCGCTCTTAAACTGTGAGCACTTGTATTATGAGCTGTTTTGTATCCAGCTTGGAATTGTTCATTCCCTGTAGCAGTCGCACTCTTTGAATTAATAGTACCACCTACAACAGTAGTAAAAGTCATGCTTCTATTACCATTGAGATTAGAACTGGATACTGTTCCCCAAAAATAATTTGCTGTTCCTGTTTTAGCCACAGCCCCTGATGTCTGCGAAGTCGAAGTTGTAAAATTAAAACTAAAATTTCCTGTATTAGCTAACACTACATTACTGCATAAAAATGCCCCAAATAAAATACCTACTAATACTTTCCCTATTTTTTTTCTCATCCTAAACTCCTTTCATTTGTAAATTTAATTATAATAATATTAGTACCCTGCATACTACAATTGATATATACGGTAAACAGTTCCATACTGTATTATCTATCAGTTTAGAGAATGTATAAGGCAAAAGCTTTTCTCCCATGCTTCTGCCTTACCTTTACATTCATTTTTCTCCTGAACCGCTGCCTTCTGTTACAGCGTCAGGAATTTTCCCACTAACTTTTCTTCACTCACACTTCTTATCGGGTACACACATTTTCTCCCAAAATTCCCCGATATCCATTTCTTGTCATTAATCTCCTCCTTCGTTCTTATATACCATTGCTTGCTATGGGGAAATCATAACACATTTTCTTAATATTGTCCTGCGATGTCCGTTAACGATAGGTTTTTTGACCACATACTTAGGATTTTGAGACACGCTCTAGAAAAATAAAGTCACAAAAACCCTGAATATTTTATCATCAAATTCATACTCCACACAGCCTCCATATTTATCCGCTGCCGACTGAATACTTTCCATCCCCAGGCCATGCAGTTTCTTGTCCTTTTTACCGGTCTCAAACCGTCCATTTCTTTTTATTGGCTGAACTTCCATACTGTTTTTAACAGAAATCAACAGCAGTCTGTTTTTTTGTGATATTTCCACAGAAATCCATTTCTTCCCATAATGGACTAATTCACACGCTTCAATGGCATTATCCAGCAGATTTCCCAGAATAACACATATATCATTGTCTTTTACCATAACTTTATTCAATTTCTCTACTTTACATTTCATATGAATATTTTTATGTATAGCCTCTGTCTTTTTGTAATTCAAGATTAAATCTATAATCTGATTTCCCGACCATACACATTCGTTTAATGCCTCTACCGGACCAATAATACTTTCCATATACTCCATAGCAGCTTCCTGCTTTCCCACCTTCATATACCGGTACATAATATTCACATGTTTCTTTAAATCATGAAAAATCTTCTGATTATCGCGGTACATCTGATTCAAATCACCCCAGCTGTCTTCCAGAAGCTGGTTTCGGATAAGTATCATCTTGGTATTTTCTTTTTCGTTCCGATACATTACATAAAGTCCAAATATCATAGCAATCATAAGAATCAGAGCCAAAAACAAAAACCAGTCAGCTATAAATCCCATACTGACTTCATTTGCATAAACCTTCTGAAAGTTTGATACTCCGATAAATCCAATCCCGCTAAGCATAAGGAGTCCCTTTGTATAATAGCTGATACGAATGGACGACCTTTCAAACAGACCTTTTAAATGTTTATATAAAATAAATGCTCCCACCCTTGTAAACAGTAGAATAAGGACCCTGCTGACACTTAAATCATTATCAATTATAATCCCAAAATCAGGCCGTCTGACCAAAATGCTTACCAGATATATGTTCATCAGATCAGACAAAGCCAGACCAATATTGAAAATTGCAGAGATTGTAAAAATTTGTATAATACTCTGCCGGTACAGCAAAAACCCGGAAAGAAAGACCAGTAAAATCGTCAGGAGCAGAACCCATCTTGAAAATAAAAGAACCCGTCTGTTCATAACCAATATAGCCGCAACGAAGATCGTTACGATCTCTATTAATACATTATATTTTTTCCCGGATACTCTTTTATCAAAGAAGATCCCCATCATTTTCAAACAAAGCTGTATTTCTGCCGCTGTTAATAGAAATTGCATTCCTTCCAGAAATATGTTCATTTATAATACCTCCAGAACGTATGTATTTTCTCTTTTACTTCCTTTAGCCTGGACTGGCTGACCTTCAGACTAATCCGGCCTTCCATTTCCAGAACATTCCCCATCAAACCAACTACATGAAAAATATTAATGATATATCCTTTTTCAATAAAAACAAAATCCCTTGGCGACAATTTTGCATATACCTGGCGAAGGCTCTTCCGTTCATGCCTGCTGCCTGTTTTCGTTACAAATACAGCATTCTTGCCATCCCTGAATATATAGATGATATCCCGATATAATATTTTTTCAAACCGCAGCTCCGTATTAATAATATAGTATTCTTCGGCCTGAAGACTGAGTTCCTTTTGAATTGCCTCAAGAGCTTCTGGAATCTTTTCTTCCAGCATTTCTTTGGGGATAAAACGAAATGCCCTCACCTTGAAAGCATCCAGAACCACTTCAAAATGCGAAGTAATAAATATAATATAAGATTCAACACTCTGCTTCACTAATTTTTCTGCGAGTGTTAAACCATCCATATCCGGTAGTTCTATGTCCAGGAAATAGATCTGATAACTTTTGTTACCGCCTAAAGCAAATAATAACTGCTTAGAACTCCCAAAGACTTCTACATTTTTCTCTATCCTCTCGCTGTTCAAATAATTAATAATATTCTGTTTTATCAAATCCGCACAATTTTCATTGTCATCTACAACTGCAATATTAACCATAACTGCACTCTCCATAGTATTTATCTCATTCCCACACTTTATCCTGCAACCGATGTACTTCATCAATTTTTTAACTATATATAAAAACAGCCGTACGCTCTACACATACGGCTTGCTGTTTATTCTCTCATCCCTCCCTTTAACGCTTTTACTACTTTTAATATCATTTTCATCTCTTTGTTTGTACAATCACGCATTTCCATCGTAATATCATTCAATTGAAAATCTCTCGATTTCTTGACACTGTCACATAAAAGTTCATCCACGGAGACTTCGAAAATATTGGCTATTTTCACGATTGTTTCCAGACTGCCTTTCGACTTAGCAGTTTCCAGATTACTGATATATTGTGTAGATAAGCCAATGTTTTCCGCGAGCTGTTCCTGGGTAATGCCTTTACTTTTTCTAATCTTCTTGATTCTTTTTCCTAATTCGATATAATCCACTACCATATTGCTCTTCCCTCCTGCATTTGACTTTATTTTATGCAAGATACGGCAAAATTATAATGGACTATAAGTTTAATTCATTCTAATAATTATATTTTTATATAACTATTCATTGATTTTTTGCAAAAAATCCATGTAATGATTATAGTAAAAACCTTTTCTCCCATACAGAACTAAGCTGTTGGCATTAAAATTTTTTTATGCGTTCTCTATTCTTGTAAAAAACTACATGCTGCCTCATAAAATTCCTGCCCGTTTGACAACAGTGCAGGATGTCCGCCTTTTTCAAAGAGCTTTATTTTGCCATGCCCAATTTTCTCAATCAGTCCCTGATACACATCATCATAAAATTGAGGCGTTGCAAACTCATCCTCGCGGCTTCCTGTAAATAATATATCTGCCTTAAGCATTGATAAAGGCCTGTGAAAGAATTTCCCGTTCCCTATGTAATGATCATGGATCGCTTTTGTATCACAGTCTACTACCTGTTCCCAGGTTTCTCCATGGTTAAATATATAAAAGCCCCTTATACCTTCGTCCTGCTTGGATGCTTCTCTGTCTTCTATAACATTTTCTACAAATGCCTTCAAAGGGGTGTCCCCTTCAAAACTGTCAGCTATTACTTTATTTACCAGATCCGGCCGCTCTAACGCAACATTAATTGCAACCTGGGCACCACCGCTGCTTCCGATAAGGTTTACCTTCTGATAGCCGGTTTGATCTAAAAATGCTATTACCTGCATCGCTTCGTCAAACCACAAATCTGTCTGGAATTCTTCCACACGTTCTGATTTGCCATGCCCCAGAAAATCAATCAATATGGTTTTAAAATTCTTTCGGTACAATTTTTCAACTTCTGCAAACATCCTGGATGACGCGGTATTACCATGCAGTAACAGAAGGGGATATCCCTCCCCATTTTCTTCGTACCAGCATTTCTTGTCTCGATATATAAAATATGGCATATGTTTCCTCCGTTAAATTTAGTTGTTATTTATTCTATTTGTTTATTCGTTTTTTGGATATTAGTTCTGGCTATTCGTTTTTGTTTATTCGTTATTAGCCATTAGTTCTGGCTATTAGTTCTGGCTATTCGTCCTGGCTATTCGTCCTGGCTATTCGTCCTGGCTATTAGTTTTAGTTTATTAATTGTGTTTGTATTTTTTAGTTCATAAATTATTTTTTACTTTCCGTAATCTGTCTGACTTTATCGTACACTTCCTGTGCCTCCACACCAATATGAAACTCCCCGTCCTCATACAGCACTTTCCCGTTTACCATAGTCAGCTTAATATTTTGTTTGCTTCCGCTGTATACAATATTCTTAGTTATATTATTTATAGGCTGCATATTGGGCTGGTTCAAATCAATCAGGATCAGATCCGCCAGTTTTCCTTCTTCTAAGGTATCACAATCTTTTAATCCCATTGCCTTTGCGCCGCCAACGGTCGCTGCATAGAGTACCTGATTGGCATCTACTACGGACGCATCATTTTCCCTGAGTTTGGCTAATCCGGTAGTTAGGAACATCTCACGGAACATATCCAGACAGTTATTGCTTGCCGGGCCATCTGTGCCTATCGCCAGATTGATTCCCAGATCCAGGATTCTTTTAATGGGGGCTGTTCCGCTTGCCAGTTTAGCATTGGAGCCGGGGTTGGTTATGACTGACATACCATGTTCCTGAAAGATTTGTAAATCTTCTTCCGTCATATGCACACAGTGGTACCCTCCCCCTCCATATCGGAACATCCCAAACTGATTAAGATAAGCAGTAGGCGTCATATGATTGCGTTCCATGCATCCCTCAACTTCAGAAAGGCTCTCGGAATTATGGGTATAAACGGGAGCCTGATATTTCCCGGCCAGATCTGCCACTCCTTCTAACAATTCTCTGGATGTGGTATATTCTGCATGAAATCCAATTTGAAAACTGATTAATTCATGATAACGATTGTATTTCCGATACCACTCATCCATCAGCTCCACCGACTGGGTAAAGTCGTTTAATCCACTGGTCATGACGGTTCGAAAGCCACAGTCCACAGATGCCTGCGCTATAGTATCCGGAGTAAGGTACATATCAAAATTAGCAGTTATTCCGCTTGTCAGATATTCCATAATGGCAAGCTTGGATAGGTGGTATATATCATCTGCATTTAATTTCGCCTCCATAGGGAAGACCTGCTGATGCAGCCAGTCAAGCAGCGGCATATCATCTGCAAAAGAGCGCAGAAAGGTCATCCCGGAGTGGGTATGTGCATTCTTAAATCCCGGCATCAGTAAATTGTCCATGCAGTTGATTTCCCTGTCCCAGTTTTCCCTGTTCTCTTTTTCCTCTCCTACATATGAAATCAAACTGCCTTTAACATGTACTTCCCCACGTTCAATCTCAAATCCATTTGCCAGTGTTAAAATTCTTGCATTATATAAACGTATATTCATGTGTCTCTTCCCCCATTTCATCATTTCTTAAATTCATCTGCTATTTTATTCATTTAAATTAATAACGTTAAATTACCGTTTCCCTTTATCATATATTTCGCCCAAAGCCCGCGGCGCATGGTTATGCCTGGAGAAGAACACCAGCAGCAGCAGCGTAAGGACATAAGGCAGAATCATCACCAGATCAGAATAAGTACCCGGCATATTCAAAACCCTGACCAATTGATATCCTCCTGATCTGGCAAAGCCAAAAAGCAGACAGGCTCCTAAGGTGGGAATGATTCTCCAGTTTCCGAATATCATTGCCGCTATAGAAAGGTATCCGTATCCGGCATAAATTCCCGATGAAAAATTAGCAGATATGGAATATGCAAAACTGATTCCAGCCACCGCAGAAAGGGCTCCCGATATGCCGACCGCCAGAAAACGCACCTTTTCAACATCAACTCCGGCAGCGTCAACTGCATGTGGATTATCTCCACACGCCCTCAGATGCATACCAAAACCTGTTTTATATAGAATATACCATGCCAAAACCATAATTGCCAGTATAATAATCTCAAACGGATATATATCCTGAAACACTGCTCCAATTATCGGAATCTCTGATAATAGCGGTATGCTAAAACGGCTGGATACCCCGAGTACAAATTTATCGGAGGGACTGGAGAAAATACTGCTGTTTATCTGTTTCGTCATAAAAGATGTCAGCGCCATGGCAAGTATATTCATTACCACTCCGCTGATTACCTGATTGGCACGGAAACGAATACACAAAACCGCATGAAGCATGGAATACACAATACCTCCGGCAACAGCACATGCCAATGCAATATAAAAAGTTATCTGTGACTCAGCCCCAAAATAAGACATGGCAAATACAGCCGCCAAAGCTCCTGAAAATGCCCCAAAACCTTGCAAGCCCTCCAATGCCAGATTGGTTATTCCGCTTTTTTCACTGTAAATCCCTCCAATTGCCATGACAAACAGGGGCAGTGCAAATGACAGTCCATCTATAATTATCCCTTCCATCACTTTCCTCCCATTTTGCTTAGCCGGTGTGAGAAATAAGCATTACATGCAGAAACCAGCAGAATCAGCCCTGTGATTACAGATGCAATTTCAGCCTCTACACCAGATGCCGAACTCATATAAGTACTTCCTTTGCTGATTATGGAGATGAGAAAGGAAGAGAAAAAAATACCTATCGATTGATTTCCACCGAGCAATGCAACAGCAATACCGTCAAATCCTGCAGATGGCAAAGTCCTTGGACCAATAGAGCCAAAATACCCCAGATAATACGTGACGCCCGCCAAACCCGCCAGCCCCCCGGAAATAACCATTGCAAGCACCATGTTTTTTCCAACATTCATTCCGGCATATTTGGCTGCGGTGCGACTGGCACCAACTGCTTTTATTTCGAATCCGGATGTCGTCTTCTGAAAGAAAAAGCGCATCCATACCACGGCTGCAACTGCAAGTATAATGCCAAGCGGTATGTCAATCCTGATATTTCCTGCAGTAACATCCATCAATGTCAGCCTCGCCGCTTTGCTGACCGGATTAGACTGACGGGATACCGGATTGATATAAAATGTATTAATAAAGAAACTGATCACATACTGGGCAATATAATTGATCATGATAGTGGATACTACTTCATTTATGCCAAAACGATATTTAAGACTCCCTACCATCCCTCCTATAAGAGCACCTGTTATGATGCCTATTACAATCACAAGGGGTTTGGCTGCAACTGCAGGCAGATCGCCATATCCTACCAGAACAGTGGCGAGATAGCCGGATACCAGCATCTGCCCTGAAACTCCAATATTAAAAAGACCAGCTTTTAAGGCTGCGGCAACTGCCAATGCCGAAAACAGCAGAGGGGTCCATGCATTCAAAAAGCTGGTAAAATCCGTCAGCATATTCTTGGAACCTGCATAGCTTTCTTTTGGGAGTATACCGCATCCCTTTAACAGATCTCCATAAACCATCACTGGATTTTTCTTTAAGATCAGCAATACAACTGCACATACAAGGAAGCTGACAGCGATGGAAACTACCGGGATTACAGCTGTCCCTAACTTATCCTTTTCCCTTAAGGGAACGATCTGTTTCTTCATTTTGCCTGCCTCCCTTCACTCCCATCATAAACTGCCCCACTTCTTCTGAGCTCAAATGGTCTGCTGCCGCAATCCGGTTCAGCGATCCATTATAGATAACCCCTATGGTATCCGCCAGGTTCATTACTTCTTCCAGTTCCAGAGAAATAAGCAATATGGCTTTTCCATTATCCCGCTCTTTAAGAATCAGGCTGTGAATTCGTTCAATTGCACCGATATCCAGCCCTCTGGTAGGTTGTACGAATATCAGCAGTGATGCATCTCTCTGGGTTTCCCTGGCAATAATCGCCTTCTGCTGGTTTCCTCCGCTCATAGAACGGACTTTAGTCACGCTTCCTCTGCTGCACCGGATGTCATATTTTTCAATCAGGTGCTTTGCATGGCTGCGTATCGATAGCTGCTGCAATACCCCTCTTATTGAAAATGGCTCTTTGAAATAGGATTTTAAAATAAGATTATCTTCTAAGGTAAAGTCCATTACCAGACCATAATTCTGCCGGTCTTCCGGTATATAAGAAATTCCGGAAAGAACCCTGGATCTGATCGAAGATCTTGTAATATCTTCTCCACTCAGTAAAACAGAGCCATGATGCACCCGGATCAGTCCCGCTATGGCATCTGCTATTTCGATCTGCCCATTACCGGAAACGCCTGCAATGGCAAAAATTTCGCCCTGGCGTATTTGAAAGGATACGTCTTTTACTACCTCAAAACCAGACTCATTCTTTACGGTAAGATGTTCAATCTCCAATACACATTTCTTAAAATCGGCGGGTTTTTTAGGTGGCGTAAAATCAACTTCTCTGCCTACCATAAGCCTTGCCATCTCACTGGTGCTGACTTTTGAAACGTCAAAGATACCGGTTAGCTTTCCCCTGCATAAAACAGCACACCGGTCTGCCACCTGTTTTATCTCTTCCAGTTTGTGCGTAATGAGTATAATTGTTTTTCCATCTTCACGCAGCCCCATTAATATTTTCATTAAAAATTGAATCTCCTGGGGGGTTAATACTGCAGTAGGCTCATCAAAGATCAGGATTTCTGCCTCACGGTAAAGCATCTTTAATATTTCCACCCGCTGCCGCACCGATACGTCAGCCGTTTCAATGATTTGCTCCGGATTAACTTTCAGTCCGTATTTTTCTGAAATTCCGGCAATTTTTCCACTGGCGTCCTTCTTATTTACCACCGGAATAAATCCCAGAAGATATTTTCTGGGTTCTATTCCCAGAATTATATTTTCAGTTATTGTATAATCACTTACCAGTTTAAAGTGCTGGTGTACCATCCCGATATTCAGACGGGAAGCAAAGTTAGGGGAAGATATTACGACTCTCTTTCCCCTGACATATATTTCCCCCTCGTCGGGTTCATACATTCCAAACAACATGCTCATAAGCGTTGATTTTCCTGCTCCATTCTCACCTAAAAGGGCAAGAATCTCGCCCTTTTTAATCCCGAGGGTCACATGATCATTCGCTGTAATTCCCGGGAACCGCTTTGTTATATTTTTCATCTCAACGATGTATTCTGATTCCATATTCGTTATTTCAACCCTGGAAAGTCATCCGGTGTGATATTATTAAAATTTGCTGCAGGAACGACTTCTCCACTTTGAATTAATGCATAAGCTTCATTCAATTTTGCAATCGAATCCTCAGACAGCTGGTTTCTTCCTTCTTCTTTCACATATCCTGTTGAATCTGTATCCGCTTTCAGTAGTATATTTCCACCGGTAAAGTCTCCAGCTGCAATCTTTTCCAGCTGTTTTTCAACATTTTTGCCCATCACTTTTACCGCAGATGTAAGCACGATATTTTCACTGCCCTTAGTGCCAAAATCATACTGGTCTGTATCGCAACCAATTACTTTTACATCCTCTGCCTCTTTTGCAGCAGTAAATACTCCTGTTCCAGAGTCTCCGGCAACAACAAACAGGATATCACAGCCTTCTTTGATCAATGCACTGCCAATAACTTTTCCGGTAGCCTGATCCGCGAAGCTTCCGATATAATTTCCGCCCACATCCTTATTGGTTACATCCGTTCCGGAATACGAAGGAAGCGCTATCAGTTCAACGCCTGTGCTATATTTCTGATTGGCATAGTTTATACCGGATTCAAATCCGTACTGGTAATTGACATTAGACGGATAGGCTATTCCACCAACAAAAGCTGCCTTTTTCGTCTTTGATTCCAAAGCTGCTGCCATTCCCGCCATAAATCCGCTTTCCTGCTCAGCAAATGTCATAGCACAGATATTTGGAAGATCTGCTTCGCTGCCATCCTCATATGCAGGGTTGGAATCTACAAGAATAAATTTTACTTTCGGATTGTCTTCTGCCGTAGCTGCAATCTGCGAAAATTGAAAGCCGCAGCAGACCACTACATCATAGTCCGCAGCGATATCCGCTACTGCGGTAACTGCAGCAGCGCTGTCACCGGAAGACTCCTGGACCGGCTTTACCGATGAATCCGGATATTTCTCAATAAAAGACTGAATTCCGCTGTAAATATTTTGGTTAAATGTTCCGTCATCTACACCTGACCCGCTAGTAACAATTGCTATTTTCAGCGCTGTGTTTTCTGATGACTCATTTGCAGCCGATTCTTTCCCAGCTGATTCTTTCCCAGCTGATTCTTTTACAGCTGATTCTTTTGTTTCCGCCTGTTTTGTGCTCCCAGTATTATCTTTACTGCTTCCACATCCGGCAGCCCCGCTTCCTAATATACAAATACAAAGAAATATTGATAGTAATTTTTTCAAAGTACTCCTCCTAACCAGAATCTGCAGTATCCTTATATCTGATGCTGCTCTTTTGGTTTTAGTGTTCCTCACTATCTGATTTCTTATACCTGAAAATCTCCGGCTCTCCTATCCGAATGATGACTAATAAAAACGTATCCGGACACTTCCTGTGCCCGGATACGCTGTATACTCTTTCATTAAATACCTGCTCTGGTATCAATAGTTTTAGAATTATTTAACCCATGCGTTTTATTGCTTCTGTCACAAGCTGTTTGAACAGCGGTGCCACACGGTCTGCTGTCTCCTGAACTTCACTATGGCTTAGCGGTGTCTCCGTCATTCCACATCCCAGATTAGAAATACAGGATATGCCACAAATCTTCATCCCCATATGGTTGGCCGCAATTGCTTCGCAGGCCGTGCTCATGCCTACGGCATCGGCTCCCAGAATACGGCACATTTTAACTTCCCGGGGTGATTCAAAATTGGGTCCGGATAATTGGATATACACACCTTCTTTTAGATCTATCGAAAGCTCCTTTGCCGCCTTGCGTAAAATGTCCTGTAGTTCCGGATTATATATCTGGCTCATATCACAAAATCTCGGTCCCAGCTCGTCAATATTCGGTCCGATCAGCGGTGATGGCACAAAATCTGATATCTGATCTGTTATCATCATAAAGTCACCGGCTTTGAAATCATAATTGACACCGCCAGCCGCATTTGTTAAAAACAGTACTTCTGCTCCCATCATCTTCATCAGTCTCGCTGGAAGCACCACATCTGTCATTGGGTAACCCTCATAATAGTGGACTCTGCCCTGCATCGCAACAACCGGCACTTCTCCCACGTATCCAAAGATAAATCTCCCTTTGTGCCCCTGTACCGTAGACACCGGAAATCCTTCTATATCATGGTAATCCAGGACTGCCTCTACACGGATTTCATCTCCATAGCCTCCCAGTCCCGATCCAAGAACTAAGGCTACCCTGGGCGTAAAATTAATTTTTTGTCGAAAACTTTCGTAACACTTTAATAATTTTTCATATACTGGATTCATGCTTTTCCTCCTACTGATTGCTTTTACTCATTGACAGGTTTAATGGTGTATATTTTCCTTTGTCTACTATAATAAGATTTACTGGTGGAAAAGTCAATTGACATTGAGGGGGCACACCTATAAAAATTAGAGCGAACAATTTTAGCTTAAATTTGGGTTTCGCTGAGGAATGACGCTTTGTAAATGATAGGTAGTGTACGGAAAGAGAAGGGGGCGAGCCAGGACATTGATTTGGAAGGCTTACC
>OKWQ01000159.1_pt1 | contig 45766 bp, 58 predicted proteins | sample 1607071 | NCBI WGS metagenome assembly OKWQ01 (sample SAMN07501039, study PRJEB24779) | human gut metagenome
TAGCAGAACCTGGTGTATTGCTCATGCCAGTTTCAATATTGCTAGGAATATTATTAATAGCAGAACCTGGTGTATTGCTCATGCCAGTTTCAATATTGCTAGGAATATTATTAGTAGCAGAACCTGGTGTATTGCTCATGCCAGTTTCAATATTGCTAGGAATATTATTAATAGCAGAACCTGGTGTATTGCTCATGCCAGTTTCAATATTGCTAGGAATATTATTGGTAGCAGAACCTGGTGTATTGCTCATGCCAGTTTCAATATTACTAGGAATATTATTAGTAGCAGAACCTGGTGTATTGCTCATGCCAGTTTCAATATTGCTAGGAATATTATTAATAGCAGAACCTGGTGTATTGCTCATGCCAGTTTCAATAGTACCAGGAATATTATTAGTAGCAGAACCTGGTGTATTACTCATTTCACTTTCAATAGTACCAGGAATATTATTAGTAGCAGAACCTGGTATATTACTCATACCACTTTCTAATGAGCTATTTCCATTACTTACACTATCTTTACTAGACATATCATTTTCTAATGAACTGTTTCCTAAGTCCATACTATTTATATTAGACATATCATTTTCCAATGAACTATTTTCAGAATCCATACTATCTATATTAGGCATATCATTTTCTAATGAACTATTTTCAGAATCCATACTATCTATATTAGGCATATCATTTTCTAATGAACTATTTTCAGAATCCATACTATTTATATTAGACATATCATTTTCCAATGAACTATTTTCAGAATCCATACTATCTGTACTAGGCATATCATTTTCCAATGAACTATTTTCAGAATCCATACTATCTGTACTAGGCATATCATTTTCTAATGAACTATTTTCAGAATCCATACTATCTGTACTAGGCATATCATTTTCCAATGAACTATTTTCAGAATCCATACTATCTATATTAGACATATCATTTTCTAATGAACTATCTCCAACACCCATACCTGAATTTAAATCATCCAATACACTGTCATTATTATTATCATTTTTATTCGGATTAGCTTGATCCTTTTGATTATTTTTATTGTCAGCATCCTTTGATTTGTTTTTCATTTCATCATGTAAACCAGATTTAGGTTTATTCATATTATCTTTACCATTCTTAGAACCATTTCCATTTTTTTGTTCCATTAAGTCTTTCAAGTGTTCAGAACCACTAGAACCAATTGCACCAGCTCCTTGTAGTGCTTTTCCCACACCTTTAGCTACACCATTAGCAGTTTTTAGTAAACCTTGTCCAGCCACATATCCGGCAGTAACAACACTCCAACCTGATTTAACTCCTGCATCTATTCCTAAAACTCTTTCAATTATATTTGGACCATCTATTACGGCTACAGATGCACCTATAAGCAATACTGATTGGGTTATGCCTTTGCTTTGTTCAATCGACCAGGTACTAAATAACAGATACATTTTTAGTAATACTGATGTTAAAAATAGAACTACAAAATTTGAAACTATACACCTAATTATTTCTTTAATTCTTTGACCATTGGATATATCTGCAAAAGAATACATTATACCAAAAAATTTCACAAAGCCTAACTCAAATATAATTCTAGAAATCCTAAATGAAGTTGCTAATAAAGTTATTGCTGTACAACCTAGGGATATAAATATTCCCCAAAAATTGAATTTAAACCTATAATAGTTCTCGCTAAAAAGACCAAAGAATGAAGAATCTAATTCTCTTTTTACATTTTTCCCTTTAGCATCCGTCACTAATTTATACTTAAACACATCTTTATTTTTTAAGTCGCTAGTATCAACTTCCTCACATATATTAATAGTGGCATTAGTGATATTTTTTACTGATATATTATTCTTTTCCTTTGATTCAAAATCTTTAGAATCTAAATAATATAAATCATATAAATTATCTTTAATTATTTTATTTGCTGATAACTTATATTCTGATTTTACACCTTCTATTGATTTACTTGTTATCTTCTCTAAGTGTGTCATTCCCATTGGTAACAACATAACAACACTAACTGATATAGCTATATTTTTTACTAACTTATTCATTTTAAAATCTCTATCAAAAATAATTTTTAAGCCTAAAAATGCTATTGATATAGCTAGAATAACCCAAATTAATGGAAGAAAATCATTAACCAACTTATTTATATGCTTACTAGAAAAAAAGCCATTTAACGAATAAATATTATTAACTACTGATTCTACACCATTAGCTAAAAAAGCCAACATTTTAATTAATCCCCAACCTACCCATCTTAAAACATGGCTCATTGGTGAGTTCAATTCAAACATATCAGTATTACTTAGCAATTCTATTATTTCACTATCAGACAATATCCTCACCTCACTTTAACTTAAAAATTCTTTAACTTTAGAAACTAATTCATCATCTAAAGAAGAATAAATATCATAAATTGTATTTGAACTAAATATTATATCTTCTTCTTTTCTAGATATAATAGAACCTGATTTATGTAAATAATTTATAATATTATCTTTTAGATCATTGGATAGAATATCGTTATTTTGTACATTACTATCTTTTTCGTTTAAATTTTCATTTCTATTTTCTTCTATCCTTTTTTGCTTTCGTTCAATTTCTTCTTTCTGCTTTTTATCATCTTTGTAAAATATGCTTAATTTTTTATAATCAACATTTTCATGCAAACTATCGACTTCTATATCTATAAAAGATTTTGAATTGTTGAATGTATCATGTAAATACTCATATCTATATTTCATTCTATATTCACCATAGTTAAATATAGGTTTTGGAACTATTTTATTTCCAAAATTATCACTTCTTTTTATAACCCTAACAACTACCATTTCACCCTCTTTTAATTTCCTTAATTCATCAGATTTTAATAAACGTCTACTATCTAAGTTTTCTGTATGGTTTTTATCTAATGAATATACTTCACCACTTCTAGAATTTGTTACTATAGTTTTTTCACCAATTAATTTTGAAAACTTCTCTGCCGTTTCATCATCATTGGTTAATATGTATATTTGATTACCACAGTTACCCTCTATAGTTGGAGCATCATCACCGTATAATGTTTTTAACTGATTATATGATTGAATTATAAGATTAAATCTTATTCCTCTACCTAAACAAACAGTTATAATATTTGCCATACCTTCAATCGGTGGCATATTACCAAATTCATCTAATAGATGAATAACTTCTCTATCACATTTACCACTTCTTGATAATGTAGATTGTTTAGCTAGTACATAATATACTTGCCTTATAAAGATACTAGCGATTACATGAATTGATTTATCATAATCTGGTGTAACCATAAATATAGCCTTCGGCTTATCATCTTTACCATTTTTAAATCCAATATCTTTTAAATCCAATGAATTTTTGCTAGTCATTTTTGCTATTTTTTCAAATGTAAACATACTTAATTTATTCATTGCTGATACAAGAATACTTCCTTTTGTATTTGCTTTAGCAAATTGAGTTGTAGCATATTGCATTTTCGCAACAGATGTAATTGGCAACTTGTTGAAATATTCATCTATAGGATATTTTTCGTTCCCATTATAATCAACCTCAACTGTACCCAACTCTGAAAGCATATTTGCTACTGAATACATTGTAATTTTATCTTCTTGACCTACAGGAATACATTCTTCACAAAGTGCTAGAATTAAAGCATTTGTTAAGCTCATGGCAGTATTTTGCCAAAAAGCATCTTTTGTATTTGCATCATAGTAAATTGAATATGTAAGTGTTTGACATAATAGTTGTGCTTCTCCAAATTCTTCATTTTTATATGCTTGAATTATAAGTTCAAGGGGATTATAACTCATTGAGTTTGAAGGATTAGTCAGATTTAATAAAAGTACCTCATATCCTCTTTTCTCAAGAGTTTCCTTACTCATTGCAATCAACTCTCCTTTCGGATCATTGATTATCATTGATGCTTTTTCTTTAGCCCTTGAATAAATATCTATTGAAGGTACAACATAAATTTCACCTTTACCACTCCTTGTTGTACCAATTGTTAAATTATTTACAGAGCTATCATCTATGTACATTACTTCTTCTTTTTTCTGATTACCTAAATTATCTTTAAAGCAATGTTCCCCTCTAGCAATTGGAATTCCACCTTTACCCTCAAATTCAAAATCCTTAATTGGAACGGCTTTATATTGTGTTGCAATTTCTTCCCTTGTAACAAATTCTGCCGTTCCTTTTTGTCCATCTTCAATATCATTAAAAGACTTTTTAATATCTAATATCAACTTGATATATGCTATTGAAAATATTATAAATACTATGAAATATAACGGAAAAAACTGAAATATATAAGAAAAATTTAAAATCCCCAAAATACTTGGTTTATCCCCTCCCATTAATAAATTTGGCATCTTAGTAATACATTCTAATATTAAGTTCATTATTGAAATTATTATTAGTAGTATCACAGAACCAAATTTAATAGTGAAGTCTTTATTTACTAATTTTTTAGTAATCTCAAATTCTTTATTTTTGGATTTTAAAAAATCATCTATTTTTTCTCCTATGTCAATTTTTAACATCTCTACCTCCTAAAAATAAATAAAAAGTATAAAGACTAAATACAACTATTTTTAATTTTATTTAGCCTTTATACTTTTTATAAAACAGGCTAATTAAAAAAAATTAGCCTGTTTATCCATTCAATAATTAGTTTAAAACGTTATTTTGTCTTTTAAGAAGTTAGCTATACTTGTAGCTCCTAAAGCTATTAAAAGTCCAACTCCTCCTCCAATGTACCAAGTTTTCGCTTTTTCAAAGCCATTTTTCCCACCGAATATGTGTGCAAAAGCACCTACTCCTAATGCTATAGCAGTAGCTGGTATAGCTAATGTTTGCATCCATGAAACTATCTCGAATCCGAATTTACTAATATTTTGTATTGGCATATTAAACCTCTCCTTATGTAATATAATTTTTTTTATAATAAAAAAAACACCTAAATAGATGCTTTGTTATTAACTAATTTTTATTTTCTTTTAATTTTAAATTTAAACATTCACTTAGCAATTTAGTATTTTCATTTATTTTAGATTGATATTGGTCATTTAACCATGTATCATGATCCTCACCTTTTGCTTTCATTATCATAGTTGCTAACTCTTTTAAGTTCTTATCTATTGCCATATTTCTATTTTCCTTTCTGATTTTTCAACTAAAGATAGCCTTATTAACATTGTTAGTGATAATAAAGCTATTGGAACGGCTATAATCATTTGTAACCTCTCTTTATATAAGTTTTTATTTTATATCTTCTATATTTTTAAATTTAGAATTTAGGCATATATCCAGCTTTTGCTCCTAATGTTACATTTATTTCTTCATCTGATAAAGAGGATGCAAATGATTTATAAACCTTCACATTCCCAACTAGTTCAACATTAAAAGTCTCTTTATTTTTATTTTTATCAGTAGGAGCTATTTCAGGAGAAGTTATATTTAATTTAACATTTGTTATTTCAAATTCTTTTTCTCCATCTTTATTTCTTTTTACATAGGCATTACTTTCTTTCTTAACTCCTAAAGATTCACTTAAATATTTGTCTAAATTTGTATTCTCAATACTCTTTTCCCAAGAATTTGCATCATACTCATAATTCGTAAAATATCCCTCTCTTTGAGAAGAATATACTTTGTTACAATTATTAGTAGCTATAGATGTTACGGCACTTTCCATTCCATCTCTAATACTTTCAGTGGCTATATATGTTTTAGAATGTTCTAGCATGACAGTAACTATCATGCCTAAAGCTAAAACTAAGACACAAGCAAATATTATTCCATTTCCATTTTTATTTTTAATATTTCTAATTAGTTTGTTTTTTATCATTTGTGAAACACCTCACTAAATCCACTATCTTTAGCCTGAACATTAATAGGAAATGAACCAAATGTGAAAAATCCTATATTCATTTTCTTCTCTAAAGTAACATTAATGGAATCATTTAATTGTATTTTTTTTGTCCCACTTATATACTTAGCATCCCATTTTATGCTATCTACTTCTATTAATTCTTTTTTCAACTTATCAGTTCTACTATTAACAGAATCACCTATTTGTCCAGTCACTTCTGCTTCCCTTACTATCTCATTAGCAAAATGATTTAATTGTGATTTTGCCACAAAAACAGGATATACGTTTACTGCAAATGCTATCATAAGTGAAGATACTAAGATTACTATTACAGCATCTATATATCCTCCACCTTTTTTATTTTTCAAATATTTTTCTATCATAAAACACCTCTTTACTAAAACATATTAGAAAGACCATTTACAATTTCATATCCCAAAATCACCCCATACATAAGAAGCATACAAGTAAGCATCATTGCTGAATATTTTTTAACTTTGCTAGGTCGTTTCATAGCAATCCCTTTTAATCTTTGAAATTGTAATTCATTTAGATTTTTTGCTAACATTCTAAAATATAAAACCTCATCGTTTCCATTCAAAACTCCTATAAGTCCTCTAATAACTTCTGATAAATTTGAACTGCACATTCTTGTTTCAAAACGTTTTAGAGCCTGTTCATAAGAGCCTGAACGCATATCGGCAATTGTTATTTCAAGTTCTTGAGATAAAGGGGTATCATGACTATTTTTTTGATAATTTTCAAGCATCTTTAATACATCTCTGCTTAATTTTAATTCTTGAGATATATTCATTGTTAATTTAGGAAGTTCACTTTCTATATGAGTTTTTCTTTTCGTTAAAATATATTCAGCCTTGTTGTATTCTTTTATGTAAATGAGTATTGCAAGTAGAAAAAATAAAATGCTTATAAATGGGTTTATTAAAAATGTAATAGCTGATACTAATAAAGCTATTCCTGTCTTTATATATACATCAGCAATATAAGTTTCAGGACTAACTTTAATTTGAGCTGACTTTAAGGTCATTTCTAATTTATCTTTTTTATAATCAGTTAATTTTATATATTTTGATAGTTTAGTAGCTAAATCTAAAAATATAACTTCAATACTTTTTGAAGTTTTTTTCTTCATTCTTTTATTCGCATTAAGTATTGTTTTTGAAGTTTTCAATTTAGATATTTTGAAAATATCAGCTAAAATCAAATATAATCCAATAGACACTAACACTCCATAAATAATAATCATTTTCTAACTTTTCCTTTCTTCTAATATTGACGGTTCAATCGGTTTAGTTAGTTTCATAATTCCTGTAAAGGAAATAAAAGTAACTAAAATAACTACTACAAGAACCAACTTACCAGGAATAGTATCTATCAATGTTTTATACCAATCTTTATTTAAAAAATAAAGAAGTGGAATATTCCCATACACAAACAAGAGCATAGTTATAAACTCTTTAATAGGAGCGTACATATTATTATTTATTTCAGCACTTAGAATCCTTAGAGAAGATAATTTTGAAACTATAACACTTAAGTTATTTTTTAGAGCTATATTTTCTTGACAAATAACTAAAGCATCTATCCATTCATCAAAAATATCATCATCTATTTTATCTTTTAATTTTAATAAAGACTTCGATATATCCGAATTTACATATTTAACCTCTAATAAAAATTCATCAAAAATTATTTTTATTGGAGGTTTAATTTGATCTATGTTTTCCCTGACTGCTTCAACTATATTTTCATTTCTTATATATGAAGTTGTTATTATAGATAAGCAAACTTCTAATTCTTTACTTATAGATTTTTTATATTCTACTGATGCAATTTTCACATACTGGAAAGGTAAAGTTAAAAAACCTATTGCAAGAACTGGAATTAAAAAATAGTTATTAATAGATAATGATATATATATACCTACCAACATACTTACTAAGGCACAAATACACACATTTAAGAACTTATCTTTTTTGTTTGTATGTTCTAACAACTCTTTAGTTTCCTTTAATAAGGCAATTAAAAACCTGTCTTTCTTAGGATTATTTGCTAACTTTATTTTTTTACCTAAACTATCATGTTTTTTATTTTCAAAAAAAGTGAAAATATCATTAATAGTATGAGTTAATGATATTTCGAATACATTAAAAAATCCAAATACCATAAGTAAAAATGAAGTTAATATTACTAATTTCATCACATCACCAACTTTTCTAAAACATTTATAGGCATCCCATTTCCCAATAATCTTTCTTGCAATTGTTTTGATATATTATTTACTTTCCTAAATTGTCCATCTATTACTGACGTGCCATCACCTATTTTAGTTGTTGAAATTTCATATTTAAATAAGGTTTTTATTTCTCTTCTTCCATCCTCATGAATTATGCACTCTTTTAAATCCATTAATCTCCTTGTACGACCTAATTTTTTTACAAACATTACTATAGGAAATGCTTCCGTAACTAAGTTATATAAAGTTTTATCATCCATATCATACTTGGTCTTACAAAGAGTAACCATACGTGGGTAAGTGGCTTCACAACTATTTGCATGAGTAGTTGTTGTAACGGTATGTCCTGTTCGTGCTGCTTCTTGTGCTGAAAATGCTTCATTACCTTTCATTTCTGCTACACAGATAAAATCTGGATTTGAAGTTAATGACACCTCAAGTAATTTTTCCTCGTCTATATTTTTTGATTTATTAGTAACAGTATGAATTACATTATTTATTGTTTTCCCATTTTTATCCTTTTTAACTAGATCAAACTCCCTTACTTCTTCCTCTATTGTAAATATTCTTTTTTCATCTGAAATAGTAGACATTAGCCAAGACATAAAAGTGGTTTTCCCACTATTTGTTGCACCTGTAATACACATACTTGTTCCATAGTTATAGAGTTGTTCTATTGTATCAATCATTTGTTCAGACATCATTCCATTTTTTATAAAATCTTCTCTACCTAGCTTTTTAGGATTTATAAATCTTATAGATGCTACAACTCCAATATCATCATCAATTACACCATGACCAATAACAGTTATTCTAATATTCTTTCCCAAATACCCTCTAACAAGAGGGTTTGAATTATCAAGTATCATATTAGATTTTCTTAATAAACGTCTTACAACATCTATCGCATGATTTGGTGATAAAAATACTTCTTCACTTGGTTCTATATCTCCATTTGAATAATGTATTTTTATATCATCCCAAGAGTTTATATTTATTTCTTCTAAATCATCTCTTTTGAGATAATCAGTTAAAAAAGAATACCCAGCCATATCGCTATAAAGTTTGTTTATCAGCTCTTCTTGTGATAAACCTTCGACTTTCATGTGATTATCTATCAGAAAATTTTTAATATATGATTTGATTTGTTCTTCTTTACTATCATCATCATCATTTTTCAAAAGTATTGAATATTTACTAGAAATATAGTCTTGAACAAATTCTAATACCTCACTAAATTTATATTTTTTACTATCAAAGAAAAAATCATTGTCCAACACTCTCATATTTTTATCTAACATATTTTAAACTTCCTTTTTTTCTAAAAATTTTTTCAAATAAACTAGCTTTAACTCCTTCTTCTATATTTGATTTTTCTTTTTTTCCAAGTAAATTTGCAATTTTAAATAAATCAGATTTTAATTGTTTTTCTTCTTTAGAACTTAAAGGAGAAAATAATTCATTACATAAACCTTGCTCTCTAATTTCTTCACTATAACCAAAAGTTGCTTGAATTTTATAGATCTCTTTTAGTTCCTCTATAGCATCATAACTTTTAAAATTGGATATTACTTTTATATGCTCATCTTTTTTAAATTTGTCCGATAAAAGTGGTAAATGTGAGTTAAAGTAAGAAATATCCTTCAATCTTGAAGAAGTCATTCTTATAACTTTATCTGAAATTTCTAATGCCGTAGTACTTAGTAAATCAGTTGTGAAGTTGCTTGATAAATCTATTATTATGTAGTCAGCTAAATCCCTCAACCTATCTATTAGATCCACTGCTCTAACGTCTGTATATTGAGGATATGCAAATACATTTTCATATTCAGCATATCCAATAACTCCTAAATTTTTATTTACTGATATGCAATTTTGTAAAATTACATCTTTTGTAACTTGAGCTGATGATAAAATTTTACCTAAAGATTTTTTATTATCAACATTATCTAAAATAGTTGGAATTACAGGACATAAAATATCTGTAAAAACAACTATTACACTTTTTTCTTTCGCTATTTCATTTGCAAACTTAACACTAAATGTTGTTTTACCTGACCCTGGCGAACCGAAAACAGATATAACTTTTCCCATTTTATCACCCCATTTTAAATTATTGTTTTATAATTGAATTTTGCTTATCTACATATTTTTGAGCATCTGCTTCTGTACCTCTAAAAACAAGTGAAACGTGCATTTTGCTTGTTTCTTCTAAGTTTGCTATAAGTTCAGCTTGTGTTTTGGATGCTAAAACTGTTACTGTAACTGGTAACTCCTTTTCATCTTCTTCAACTTTTCTTTCTTCTTCTTTATCGTTTCCAATACTATCTGTAACAGCTAAAACTCTAACATATTGCAATTCATCAGGTGTGTGTGTCTTGCTAGTATCTCCATCATTTTCTGTTGCGATTAATGAAATAATATCTCCTGTTTGTAGTTTCCCTGAAAGTCCTGATGCAAATTTTTGAATTGTAAAAGATATTGCTTGCTCCTCATTCAATCCATATAAATATTTATCTTCTGCTATTTTATTTTTCGATATTTTGTCTTGCAAAATAGCATCATCTTTTACCATATCTATTACTGCATATTTTCCTACAACATCTTCTTTCTTTGACAAAGAACTTGAAGGAAGTCCTTTTTTAGTTGTTTCAACTACCTTCACTTTGTCGGATGTAATCTTTTCTCCCTTTTTTATATCAGAAGTCATTCTTATAACTTGAGCATCTTTTTGAAGTGACTTGTTATATATTGGAGCTATGATAAAGCATATTGCAGATGCTATAACTATAGATATTACACCTATCGTAGTTCTATTTTTAAGTTTCATAAATTTACTCCTATCTTAATTTTTTACACAAAAAAAGTAAGCATACAACCAATAAACAAATAAGGTATTAGTGGAATGCTCTTACATTTTCTTTTTAAAATTTTTGTTAAAATAATTGTACTCACAATAGCTATTAACATACTTATAATTGTTGCTAATATTATTTTTTCAGTTCCTAGCAAAAGTCCAGTTGTAGCAATGAATTTCATGTCGGCTCCACCTATACATCCATCTTTAAAGAAATTTGGGAGCATAAATATAGTAAAACCTATTAAACATCCCAATGCTCCCTCAATACTCAAATATGGAATAGATAAAACTATTATAAGTATGTGAACTATATCACTTACTTCTCTATACTTAATATCTTGAACACTAGCATATATACCAACAATCATATAGGCTACAAAAATTAAGTTTCCTATCATCAAGCCTTATCCTTTGTAATTAAACATTTCTGTTATTCTTTTAGTTAAATTTGGTAAAATATTTCCATTAAATAAAACATATAAACCGGCTAAAAGCAACCCTCCTATAACTACCCCAGCTAATGCTCTTACACCGTCAGTAATATAGTCAGCTCCACCTCTTCTGCACTTTAATGCTCCCTTTACTTTTGATATCATTCTACCTTTTATTACTTGTCCTTTTACGAAAGTTTTTATCATTATCTTTATTTCCTCCTAAAATTTTATTTCATTTCAAACATCATTTTAAGCACATGAATTAGTACTTATTAGTAATAATAATTAATACTATAATTACCAACATTAGAATAGTAGTAATAAATAATCTTTCCAACATTTTGAAGTTACTTATCCTTTGTAATTAAACATTTCTGTTATTCTTTTAGTTAAATTTGGTAAAATATTTCCATTAAATAAAACATATAAACCGGCTAAAAGCAACCCTCCTATAACTACCCCAGCTAATGCTCTTACACCGTCAGTAATATAGTCAGCTCCACCTCTTCTGCACTTTAATGCTCCCTTTACTTTTGATATCATTCTACCTTTTATTACTTGTCCTTTTGCTAAAGTTTTTATCATCATTTTGAAATCCTCCTAGAAATTTTATTTTTTAGCACAAAAAAAGCAAATAAAACATTTGCTTGAATTATTATATTTAATTTTTATAAATATTTGTAAATAACAGATCATCCACTTTTACATTTAGACAATTTGCTATGTTACAAATAACATCTATCTTTGCAGTACATCTTTTATGATTCACAAATTGCGATACTATATTATGATTAATTTTTAATTTCTTTGCCGTTTCTCTAAGAGAAAAGTTATTTAACTCTTTATATTTCTCAATATTATCAGCAACTTTATATTTCAACCTAGTACCTCCTTTCTTTAGTCTTTAGAATTTCTTATATATAAAATCATGTACATCTACATTAAAAAACTTGCTAAGAATAACTATTGTATCAATTTGATGTTGATGTGTAACTTCGTTTTCAATGTTACTTATAGTTGATTCTGATAACTTTACACTTTTCGCTAACCCCCCAATTGAAATTCCTTTTTCTCTACGAAGAGTTCTTAGATTATGTGCTATGTATCTTTTTTCGTTGTCCATCTATTTTCGTTCCTTCATATTTTATTTTACATTGCTTCTGACCTCATATTTTCTATTTTAAGATAGCTATATGCCTATCTTGATGTAAGTTCCCATTAATATAAATTTTATCATTTAAATTGGCTTGTAGCATTCCAACTGGTGTCCATACATCTAAAATTTGTGCATTAACAATATAATTAGTTTTATCAGGATACCAAATAGGAGTAAAGTGAGTTCTATCATTGTAAGTTGAATATTTATTTTGCTTAAATTCATAAATTGAATTTAAACCTTTACTGCTTGTTTTTTCTAATAACCTATTATAAGTTTTGTATTTAAAATCTGAAAAAGTTGAGTTTACATTTTGTACAGATGTTACATCTTTTTCTGAACAGTTGTAACTTACATCACCTTTTACTTTTGCATTTACACCATATCCACTTTTCATATTGTATTCACCATCTTTTTCAGACCAAGTAGGGGGAGTTCTTAACCCTGGCACTAAGTCTAAGGTAGCATCTAAATCAGCACTATATTTAGTTTCAGAATATTTATTGTACCCTTTATCAATTGTCATTTTTAAAGGTTTTCCATTTTCATCATACCCATAGGTTACAGTTTCTTTTTTAGATACCCATTTACAACTCCATTTGCTCCATGTAGCTGATGTTTTATTAGTGCTTTTAGGTAAATCTACAAGATTAAATGAATCATTTCTATCTGTTGGCTTTGGATCAGGTGGCATAACTTCTTTTAAACTTCCAACTTTAGCCTTTATACTTGCACTTTTTATGTTAGCTCCTGATATACTTACATTTATATTTATATCTTGAGGAGTTTTTGGAGTATGCCATTTAACCCATACTATTTGGCTTTCTTTTTTAGGAATAACTATATTTTTTACTGTATACTTTTTACCTAAAATATTAAAAGTCACCGAAATAGCATTATCTTTACCTATATCTGTTTTACTATTGATTTTGAAACTTGTAATTACATCTGTATCAGTTCTATATGTATAACTATTTGTATCTACATCAATATCAGGTTTTGGTGGTTCAGGTTCTTTAGGTGGTTTGGGTGGTACATAAGGTTTAAATCTTACTATTCCAAGTCCTAATTTAGATTTTATAGTTGCATCCTTTTGTGGTGTGTTTGTTTTCCCTGTATATTCAGGAAATCCCAAATCAGTTTTCTGTAAAAACATTGCAAATGGTAAAGCTCTATGTGTTATAGATTGAAATTTCCAAACCAAATCATTGTTTCCTAACTTCTCATTATACATGGCTGCTTGGTGAGAAGTCATTGCAATTCTATTACCTCTATATGTTAAATAAACTATTGGCTCCATTAGTAACTTGTATCTACCACTTACTAATTGCTCATATGGTATCTTAGAATTCTTCGCTATATACTTTATTATAGGTTCTGATGTAAAGTATTTTTTTATAGCTTTAATATCATTTGAACCTTCATGATTTATAATTTTAGGCATTTTTTTAGGTGGAATTTTATATTTATAATTATCACCATATAAACTTAATTTCGCTCCTTTTCTATACATTATTTTATTAGTTTTACCAAAGTGATAATCTATATCTTTTCTAGATTCATTTGTAAAATCTATAGGCTCTTTAACAGTCTTTTGAGTAGCTATCTCAATTATTGATGCTCTTACACCTTCATCCCCTGGACTCCATTTATTACTACTTGTCCCACTTCCTGTTCCACCACCTGAACCATTATCCATATTGCCACTTCCTTCTGCAAATGATGAAGTTATACAAGTAGTTATAATAATAAAGGTTGTCATTAAACTTATTACTTTTTTCAAAAAACCTCTCCTTTCTTTTAATTTTTTGCATATAAAAAAGCATGATAAAATCATGCTTTTACATATCTCCAACTTGTTTATCCCAATCGCCTTCCATTTCAACACGTTCACCTGAATTTGATTTTCCAGTATGTATTATTTCATCATCACTAAATCCTGGAACACCACCACTTGTATTTTTAGGTTTACTTGGTCTTTTTTGTGGTCTACTTTTTGATACTGGTTTTTTCTTGCTTGGTTTATATGAGTTATTAGTTGAACTTTTTGTATTATTTTTTGAAGAACTTGAACTTCTTTTTGTATAACTTCTACTTGAATCATTTGAATTTCTTTTTGAAGAACTTGAGCTTGTACTTGAATTATTGCTAGTTGTATTACTTGCTACTTTAGTATCTTTTTTATTTTCTTTTTCAACTTTCTTTGTTTCTTCTTTTTTATTTTCATCTAATTTCTTATCTTTATCGTCAGTTTCTTTTTCAGTTTCACTTTCATTTGAAACTTCTTTTACTTTATCCTCTTCTAGTCCTTGCTCTTGCTTAACCTCAACTTGAGCAACTTCATTTTTCTTATTTAATCCTAGAAATACTCCACCTGTAACTAAGGCAAGCCCAACTACAGATATAATAATTTTACTTTTACTCATATCCTCTACCCCTTTTAATATAATTTTCTTATAATGTCTGTTATTATATTATGTTTCTCATATAAATTTTCTTTGGAATGTCGGCTGGTTTATTTTCTCTATTTTCTTGGTCAAATTCTAAATTGTCGTTTTTATCGTATTTAAAACTTTGTCTATTTTGTTTTATTAAAGATAAGTCACTCATATAATTGTTATTCATACGTCTAACTGTTTTTAAAATAGATTTATTTAGATCTCTAGCTTTTATATGCTCATTTCTAAATTCTTTAAAGTTTAAATTTATAGTGTTTCTTATATGTCCATGAGATTCATTCAAAATATTTGCGATTTCTTTCGCATTAAAACCTTTCACATATAGTTTCTTTATACGGTCTAATCTATTTGTTTTTAACATACATTTTTTAATTTCTAATTGTTTCTTATGAATTTTTTCAAATCCTTTTAGATTTCTTCTTATAAACATCTTAACAGAACCTTCACTTTTGTTCAGCTCTTTTGCTATTTCTTTTGTGGTATATCCATCTAAATACATTTCTCTTATTTTATCTCTCAAAAACTATCCCCTCCCAAGCATTTTTAAAAAAGTATATAGTTATGCAAATTTTTAAAAAGTGTCATTTTTTAGGTAACATTTTTATTTTTATCAAAATTAATGGAAATGGATTATAATAACCCTTTATTGATATTTTTTGATTTTGCCCTTCAAAAACTTTCCCCTTATACACTTAAAAAAAAGTATACAATTATGCAGATTTTTAAAAAGTGTCATTTTTTAGGTAACATTTTTATTTTTATCAAAATTAATCGAAATGAGTTACTATAATTCCATTTATTGTATTTTTTTTCTATGTCATTATAGTAACATCTATTTAATTCAAATACAACCTTTTTTAAAAACTTTATTTTATCTATTAAATGCAAAACACTCATGTAATCACAATGTTTTTATTAAATCTTTCATTTTCTTAATGTTTGTCATATTTTATTTTGGTTGTTTCTGTTAATTTATTTATCACTTTCATCTACGATTGCTATAAATGTTATAAAATAATTAGAATAGACAGAATAGACAAAATAGACAAAATAGACGAAATAGGAGGTTCCATCTTTTATGAATAATTTCTCTAAGAATTTAAAATTATTGCGAACAAAACACTCAATCACTTCTAAAGAATTGGGTAAATATATAGATGTAACACAACAAAGTTTATCAAAATATGAAAAGGGTTTAGCTAACCCTAACTTTTATACTTTAATGTCAGTAGCTACATTCTTTAATTGCTCTTTAGATGATTTAGTTTTCAAGGATTTGTCGCAAGTTCCAATGACTAATTTAGAAACATCTATAAATTCAAAAGAATTAAATAAGTTATCAGATAATCAAAAAAGTAACTTTGATGCTGAAATTACACAAACTAAACTCGATAATTTAAATTTAGAAATTAAGGTTGCTCAAACTAAACTCGATAACATAAATTCAGAAATTAAGGTTGATCAAGCTAAGCTCAATGATATAAATTCAGAGATTAAAGATAAGAAAGCTAAGCTCAATAATTTAAATTCAGAGATTAAAAGTAAGAAAGTTAAACTCAATGATACAAATTCGGAGATTAAAAATAAGAAAGCTAAACTTAACAATTTAAATTCGGAGATTAAAGATAAGAAAAACAAACTTAATGATTTAAATTCGGAGATTAAAGAAACAAAGAAAGAGTTTAATGATTTAGATTTATGTATTAAAGAACAATTTAATAATTTAAATTTAACTATTAAAGATGCGAAAAGAGAATTTGAGAATTTGAATTTATGTATTAAAGAACAATTTAATAATTTAAACTTAGAAATTAAAGATAAAAAGGCTAGACTTAATGATTTAAATTCAGAAATTAATAACATTAAATAACGTTAAAAAGGAATAGGTAATGACCTATTCCTTTTTTTATTAAATTTGACAAATTTACTCAATAGCTTTATTATTAATACATAAAAAATAAAAATAAATTAAAAATTTACATAGAAAAAGCCTACAACCTAACGAAAGTTTGCCCGCTTTCGTTAAGTTACTCGTCGATACCGCACCGTATCAAGTTGTTTGTAGACTGGTTTTCTCGTATTTAATTTATGTGAATATGATATCACATTTAATGATATCTTTCAATAAATTTATGAAAAATCGTCCTCTAAGCCTTGATATTTAAAAAGTATCATGGCTTTTTTTAATATAAGGGGGAAATACAAATGAGTTTTAATTACATAACAAAAGAAGATAAGACAAAAGATTTATTTTATAAAATACCTAAGCAGTTTATGCTAGAAGAAAAGTATAAAAAAATGAAAGATTCAGCCAAAATTTTATATTCTATCTTATATGAAAGAACTAACCTATCTATAGAAAACAATTGGTTTGATGATAAAGATAGAGCTTTTATAATTTGTACATTTGATGAAATCCAAACTTTCTTTGGTTGCTCAAGAGATAAAGTAAATAATGCACTAAAAGATTTAGAAAAATTCAGTCTTATAAAAAAGGATAAAATAAAAGGTCGTAACGGTGATCTAGTTAATGTTCTATATATTGCTCATGTTGAAACAACAAATGATACATTAAAGGCTCTTATGGAAAAACATCAAAGTAATTATAATGAACTTAGTAACAAAAAAAAGGAATACAAAAGAGAATATAATAAAAAACAATCAATATTAAAAAAGGCTAAAAGAGAATCAAAATTAGTGGAGTCTGAAAATCAGACTACCATTGCAAACACTACCATTCCAAGAGTAAAAAATCTAAAACTTAGTAATTCCAATGGTAGTCTGAAAATCAGACTACGTGTAGTCCGAAAATCAGACTATAGAAATACTGATTTTAGTAATACTGATACTAGTATGTATGTATGTAATGATAAATCACAAAATAAAACTATTTTAGACTTATACAAAAACAAAATAGGAGAAGTAAGTTTAATTGCTAAAAAAGAACTTGAAAGTTTAGAAGGTAAATTAGAATTGGACTTATGCGAATTAATATTCATAAATGCTAAGAATAATAAAAGAATTAATAATTTAGAAAAATATATAGTATCAAAATTAAAAGGAATATCTAAAAAAGATATAAAAACAATAAGTGAGTATGAAGCAGATGTAAAAAGTTATTCTGAAAAAACTTATAACAAAAAAATATTTTCAAATAATAAGTCAGATAAAACTCCAAAAGTAAGAACTAGATTTCATAACATAAATGAATCATTTAGAAATTATGCTCCTGATGAACTGGAAAAAGTAATAATTGAATCTCAAAAAGCTAAAGGACTTAAATCTGATAATCCAATTCATAATTTATATGAAATAGCTATAGAGCATGGGTTAAAGAAATTGCCTTCTCCAATGTCAGTAGAAAATGTGATTAACTATGCAAAAGAAAATAATTTAGAAATACCTAAGTTTGATACAAGTCATTAAAAACATTGAAATTTCAACAGAGTGTCAATCTGTCACTATGAGTAATACAAACATAATGACAGATTGGCATAGTCTAAAATATTCAACTAATTAGGAGGGGGAAATATGGTGTATTCAAGGATTGTGATAAGAGGAACTGTAGATAAAGAGCCTAAAGTCAATAAGGATGGTTCAGCAGATATAATATTAACTAATACCTATGAAGAAACGGCTAATAAAGATATTAGAGATAAGGGAAATAGTATTTTTTTAGTTAAGTTACGTAAGAGACTATATGAAAAGCATAAAAAACAATTCAATAGACAAAGAGAGATCAGTTTAACTGGATATGTAAAAACAGGCTTGAGCAAAAAAGGTACTCCGTTTGTATATGTGTCTCCTACTTCAATTGAATTCAAGAAGTTATCTAAAATAAATATAAAGAAAAATAAAATATTTAAAACAAAACTTCAACCAATTCCTTGGTGGCAACTATTAAAAGATGAAGATTTTATTGAAATTAGTTCTAGCGAAATAGATATTATTGATGATAGACATCTAAATGGTTGTGTATCAGAACTTAACATAAAAAAGAGGAATACATCCTTGTGTGTTGCTGTAAAGCCTTATAATGGAAGGTATGAGTTAATAATGGGGTTAAAGCCTTTAATGATTGCAAAGGTGTTTAATTTGAATGTTAAGGCTTATGTTACAGATGAATCCTATTATGAATTAGTTGAAAAGTTTGATATTGACGGAGAAAACATAAATGATATAAATTCTAATGAAGATAAAGAAATATTAGCATAAATCATATATAGAAAAAGAATGTATAGAAGAATAATTAATAAATGAGAAATAAGGCTTAATATATTAAGTCTTATTTTTTGATTTAGGAAAGAATATAACTAAAAAGTAGTTGAAAAACGTAACGATATATGATATAATTAAGGTATAGAAAGGAGAAAATAAAAAAGTCGATAGAGGGAACTATCGACTTAGGTATATATATACAGAGTATACACATACATCTCAAAATAAGTATACTCTGTTGATAATAAAAAATCAATAGGGGGATAAACTAAATGACTTTATTAAATAAATTAGTAGAAATTGAAAAAAGCTACGGAATGGTAGGTACTGTGTTAGGGATTATGATAATAGCTATAGTTTGTACAATGAGTGTATTATTTGTTGTAGCAATGTTACACTTAAATTTTCAAGTTATAGACTGGGTATTTAGAAATCTTTGGGGATTTAAATTGTTTTAAGTTAATAATCAATTAATTGATTTGTCGATTTAAACGATAAATCGATTAATTGATTTATTGAAGAAATTTTATACTAAAAAGTATAAGAAATACTTGATTTTAGAGTTGAATAATTGATTAATGTATATATAAATACTAAAATTGATTAATTGATTAATTGATTATTAAATTAATTGGAAAAAAATATAAAAGATTATTGATAAAAAATGTAAAATTGATTATCATATATATTGTTGATAAAGATAAAATTTGGGAGGATTAAATTAAAATGGAATATAATTTAAAAATAAAAGTAGGAAACGATAATGGCAATAGTGAACATGATTTAGTGATAGATGGAACTCAAATACAACAATCTAATGTAATTAGTAAAGTAAGAAAAGCTCCAAATGTAGAAGAGTTAAATAATAAATTATTTATATCTAAAATAGAAAATAATTTAATAGTAGATATAATATCAGATAAAGTAAAAACAGGTACATATTTATGTGGGAATTATGCGATTAAAAGTGGAGAAACAGTAAGAACTATAGCTATAGGATATGATAATGACAAATCAAATAATGAAATAGTAATGATAAATACCCTTGCTCAAATAGGTGGGTATGCAGTCAAACAAGCATTTAATGAAGGAAAGATTGAAGAAGATAAGGACATAAGAATAAAAGTTAGTGTAGATATGACTACGGCTCTACCAATAAGTCAATATAATAAGACAAAGGCTCATGAATTTGCAAATAAATTTACAGAAGATAAGCATTTTGTAAACGTAGTAACACCAAATAAAAAAATTCCTGTAGAAATTAAATTTGATTTTGTAAAGGTTATACCTGAAGGGATAACAACAGTATTTGCACTTACAAATGCAGATGAATCTTTATTCAGAGAACATAATAAATTTGTTGATGAATTTTATTCAATTGAGGAAAATAAACAATATTCAGATGTATATGTGAAACTTAACAAAGAATACTTTGAAGATAAAAGAATACTTCATATAGCTATAGGAGAGGGTACAACAGAGTGTCCTATTACAGAAGGTCGAGTGTTTAATCCGAATTTTATAAGAGGATTTAATAATGGTGTAGGACATTCTATAAATAAATCTCTAGATGAATTTAAAGCAGATTGTGGACAAACTAATATGTCAAGACAAAAGTACAGTGAGATATTAAAAGATGAAAAACATAAATTTCATGGACTAGCTAAAGAAATAATAGAAATACCATTAGAAGAACAAGCAGAGGAAATATTTGAAAAGGCTAAAAATGAAATTGATAGAGCTAATAATGAAGTAGATATTATTGTAGTTTATGGTGGTGGTTCTATATTAATGAGAGAATCATTAGAACGTAAATTAAGGGAGATCTGTAAAATAGCAAAAATAAATTTATTTTATGTTAACAAAGAATATGCAGTTATTTTAGAAAGTGTAGGTTTATTCAACTTTACTTGTTCTAGTATATTTAATCAAGTAAAAAAAATAAATAAATCTAAATAAAGATAGAACTTAAAGAGTGTATATTTCCTTAAGATATGCACTCTTTAAGAAAGGAGAGTTAAAAAATAAATGAGTAAAAAAAGAGAAGGTAAGGGAATAAATATTAGTCCTACAATCCATAAGATGTTAAAATTACAATCTACTTTAGTTGGTGATAATATGATTGACTTAGTAGAAAAAGCTATATTAGATAGTATGCCTGATGATATAAAGAAGATAGTTTATCAATCAGAAAATATTAATACTAGTGAATTTGAGCAAAAGGATAAAGTTAAAAACATAGATGAAAATGAAAAAAAAGAATCTAATGAGAAGGAAGAACCATTAGAACAATCTAATGAAAAGGAAGAACCATCAGAACAAGAATTAAGTTGTTATATGTAAACATTTTAGGAGAAAATTAATATGAGCATAGGTGAAAATATAAAAAAATATAGAAAAGAGAAAAATTTAAATCAACAACAGTTAGCTGATTTACTTGATATATCGAAATCAACTCTTACTCGATATGAGGGGGATAAAACTGTACCATCACCTCGTAGATTATCTAACATAGCACAAGTTTTAGATGTTGATTTGAAGGATATACAGGGTGATTTTATATATGAAAGTGAAGTTAATGTAATTTTAGGAACAAGTGGTTCTGGAAGTGATACGGCTAAAATATCTATACCAGTGACTTGGCTTGATGATATGGGAATAGACAGAAGCAATACATCTGTTACTATCGCCTATATTGATGAAAAAATAGTTATAGAAAAAAATAATAAATAGAATTAATCTCCTAATTTTTAGGGGATTATTTTTATTTAAGATATACAAAAATCATTAAAATATCATTTATAAATGTTACAAATGACGTCACGATATATTATAATATAATTAATAAAACAAATAAAGGAGAATAAATAAATGTATAAAGTGAATGAGATATTAAGAAGCAAATGTTCAGGAGAATTATTCAAAGTTGTATGTGTAGGTCCCGAAAAATTAAAACATATAGATGATAAATTAACAACAATTCGTGAAATTACACTTGAAAGAGCTGAATATGATTTAAATAAATTCAACATAAAAACTGAATATGATTATTATTTAAATATAGAGTTTGAAAAATATAAATGTGATTAAGGAGAGGTAAATTTGATACTTGATGTGATACATTTTTAAAAGAAGTAAGGAACATACATTAGTAATGATCCTTACTTCTTTTTTATTGAAATTTATTCATATAATCTTCTAATGCTTGAGCCATTAAATCTTGCTGATTAAACTCCTTATGTTCTTCTACAAATTTTTTGAACTTATTCCATACTATTTCATTTACTCTTACGGTAGTTCTTATGATTTCAGATTTAGGAAGATTTATCTTTATACCTTCATTTATTACTTCAATTACTTGTGTCATACTTTCGTCATCACTTCTATTTTCAAACCATTTTAAAACTTCTTGTATTTTACTATAGTCATTAGCTAAATTAATTATATTATGTTTTAAATCATCTTGTATGTCTATTGTCATACCATTATCACCAGTTAATATTATATCTTGTTTCATATCATTTCTACATTCTTTTGGTTCTTCTGTTACAAGTGTCTTACTTTTGTCATACGTTGTGTTTATTTCATATTGTTTAATTTTTTGATTATATTTATACCCTAGTTTCTTAATTTCTTTCTGAAACTTCTTTTCTCCTACCTCTAATATGCTTCGAACTTCTGATACTGATTTTCCTTGTTTTAATAAATTATTTATTTGATGTATATTTATTTGCATAGTATTTACCCCCTTTTTATGCATTTATTACTTGTGTCATACTATTGTCATACTCATATTATATCATATTTATATGGAGTTTCGCTAAAGCGAACAGGCTTTACGTTTCAATAATAAACATCTAAGTACTAATAAAATTAATTTATTTATTTGTTTTCATCCTTCAACCAAATTAATAAATATTTTATTGAACTTATCTATATATTATTTTCTCTGCAATCCCTAACTCAAAACCTTAAAAACCAAATAAAAAAGGAGGTAAATAATAAAGGTGGCGCATGATCCAAACAAGTTGGTCATGAGCCACCTTTATTATTTACAATTTAAAGTCCCGTTTCTTGCCCCAATAGCATATCACTTTTTCGCTTACTTCATCAATTGCACTCCTAAAAATTTTTTATAGCAGCAAACAAGTTTGAGTAGCTATAAAAATTTTTTCTCCGTTCCATTGACAAAGCACGAAAAATTGAATGCTTTATGGCATCAAGAAACAACTCACAGGGGGGGCAATCGACCTCACCAAATAAAATAGTTTAAATTTAGGGGGATTTGAAAATGTTAAATAAATTAATAAGAGGAAATAAATATACATTGATTGGGAATGATGGATTTTTAGATTTTAATATGAAAATAACTTTAGTGGATTTTATGTATACGCAATATGCACAATATGAAGATGTTCCATTTATCACTTTTAAGAAAAAAGGTGGTAGGAAAGTTTATCAAATGTATTTAAGTTATGAATACAGTTTCTTGAACGGTTGGAAAGATATTAGTACTAAAAAAATAATTGAAGATACTGAAAAAGTTACTGCATATAAACTTTTAAAATATAAAGATTTAAATTTGAATGATGTTATCTTATCAGGGTCAGTTGGTAAGGTAAAGGTAAATGATAATTATGAAAGTTTAATTGATTGTTCATTTGATTTAATAGTAGAGAATGGTTTGAATAGTGAAGATTACAAAATTAAATTAAAAGAATTTTTTACAAAGAATAATTACTCTTTTAATAGCAATATGATTGATTACTATAAAAAACATCACGATTACTTTTTAAGTGCATTAGAAGGAAGTTTAGAAGTTTAATTATAAAAGTGGTGGCTCACTTAAAAAAGCCTATCTAAAATAACTAGGGGGATAAATAAGATGAATAAAAGAGAAGGTATTTTTCAAAAATCAATTACAGGAGCAAGATATATATTTTACAAACAAAAAGGTGGAAATCAAATAAGACTAGATGTATTTGATAGTAAAAAGTTATCAGATGTTGAAGAGTTTGAAAATTATGATATAGTGGAATGTTCAGATGAATATAGTCCAAATAGTGAAGTAACTAAATATTACCTTCTCCCTAAAAAGGGGGCAATTAAATATTATACTGATAGTACAGGAATAACATATAAAACTTCAAGTATGTATGTATTTACAGACCTGAACGGAAATTACAGAAGTTTTTCAGATTATACCAAAGAGCATATTGAACGAGTACAAAGAGATTTATCATTTTATAAAAAACAATTAGAAAGAGCTTTAAATTCTACTTTTGGAGATGAAAGTAAATGTATTGAAAACTATAAAAAAATTATAGCAAATGATGAAAAAAGACTTATTAAATTAAATAAAGATTTATCAAGAGGATTTTAAGAAATAGCCAAAATTAATTTGGCTATTTTTTATTTTAAAATGTTCAGTAAAAAAAAGTATGAAAAAAAGTATAATTTATAGTATGAATAAAGTAGATCCATAAGTTAAAAGTGTTGGGAAATATTTATGCTCTACTCTAATTATTTTTATGGTGATATAATAAATAGAATTTTAAATTTATTAAAAGGTAGTAGTTCATTGATTATTTTTAAGGAAGTGGAAGTTTCTAGGATAGGAGGTGAAAGAATATGGATTTATATACTCTAATTGTTAGTATATTAGTTGGGTTAATAGTAAATTCTATTTGGGCTGGCTTAATACATATATCAAAAAAAGTAAAAAACCACTCAAACGCCAATAAGAGTGGTTTCAAAGGTATAAACTAAGAACTATTACCTATCTGCACAATAGATTTAAAGTTCTCTTTTTATTAATTTTTATAATAATTATATTACCATTATTATGACTAATATTCATCATAAAAAATACTTTTTATTGGGAAATAATTATTTCCCTAAAATTTTTATAGGTGGAATGCCTTGTCAAGATTAATTATTAATAGACGAAAATAGCCAATAAGAATTGGCTATTTTTTGTTTTAATTTTAATAATATTTATGACACTAAGATATGACACTTTGATATATATTGGTTTTACTGGATATCATATGCAAGTGTCAAAAACCTTAAGTATTGACACTTTTAAGAAAGTAATTAAAGGGGAGTTGGGGATGAAGAATATATATTTTTAATAGATGAAAATAATAATCTTGCAGAATTATTTATAGAAAAATATAATAAAAATGAGCAAGTAAAACAATAGAAATGATTGAAAAACGTAACGTTTTATGATATAATTAAAGTATAAATAAAAAGAAAAGGGGATAAACAAATGAAAAAAATAAATGAAAAAAGATTTTTAACTGAAAGTGAATCAAAATATAGAAATACAGTTTTACAAATATTAAATAGTCTTTGTGAAAAAGGAATAGATTTTGGATTAAATGAAGAAGAAGAAACATTAAGAAAAGAAATAAACAGAGTAACAGATAAATACTATTTGGGTAGATAAGGAGACACAATTTGCTAAAGAATTGAATGTAAGTCATCCAACATTGGATAAGTTAATAAAACAGATAAAAAAGAAAAAGGGGGAAATGAAAATGAGAAAATTTAAAATTAATGGTTACAGATTTGAAATAGTAAACAGACCTGGTGCAGATAATGTAAATGAACAAAGATATAAATATGATGTGAAAGTATTCAATGAGAAAAAACAATACTGGGCTAGAATAGCAAGTTGTAATCTGTTAGCAGACGGAAAAGTGATGGCTAGAGACTATGTTGAAGGTTTAATGGAGTGTATAAATTATGAAAAATAAAGAACTTAAAATAAAAAGACTATAGGATAATAATTATCCTATAGTCTTTTTTCCAATATGGATCTACTTATTAAATGTAATCAGTTAATATAATAATTTACTTTACATTCCAATTTGGTTCTACTTAATACTAATGTAGCACTAGATAGTATATAGTGCAACAAAAAAAGCAACAATGAAAGTATTAGTTTATTTTACTCTAGCACTTTTTTGATTTATATATCATAGATGCAAAACCTTAAAAACCAAATAAAAAAGGAAGTAAATAATAAAGGTGGCGCATGATCCAAACAAGTTGGTCATGAGCCACCTTTATTATTTACAATTTAAAGTCCCGTTTCTTGCCCCAATAGCATATCACTTTTTCGCTTACTTCATCAATTGCACTCCTAAAAATTTTTTATAGCAGCAAACAAGTTTGAGTAGCTATAAAAATTTTTTCTCCGTTCCATTGACAAAGCACGAAAAATTGAATGCTTTATGGCATCAAGAAACAACTCACAGGGGGGGCAATCGACCTCACCAAATAAAATAGTTTAAATTTAGGGGGATTTGAAAATGAAAGAAATTAAAAATGCAAAGGAATTAAAAAAAATAATTATGGATTTAGAAGGGATTAATTTAAAAGATGAAGATAGCGAAATGATAACAGGTTACTTTGAAGGTCATGATTATGAGATTAAAACAGATGAAAATAATTTATTTATAGTTGACGTTTCAGATGAAACAGATGTACTTAAAGCTAATTTTGAAGAAATAGTTGAAAGAGTATATGAATGGAATAATGAATTAATTGAAGATACAGAAAAAGAAATTAATTCATTATATGCAACCCTTGACCAACATCAAGAATTTGCTAGATTAATGAGTTATTTACTTCAACTTAAAAATGATTCAGTAAAATTAAATAATTTATAAGTTACTTTAAAATATAAATAAAAAAGAACATAACCAAATGGTATATGCCCTTCCCTAGCAAGTTGAGTATATACCACTTGGTAAAAAAATCAAGGAGGTAAAGACATGAAAGAGTTATTAAAAATTGATATAAGCTCAAAGGAACAAATAGAAGAAAGTATTTGTGAAATCGGAGAATTATTTATAGAATACACAGGAAGTAAAGAGTATGAAATATTAGATAAATATGATGATGAAAAATTTATGTATGAAAAATTTGGAATAGAAGTTAATGAAGATTACTTTCATTTTGAATTTGTTGAAGGTATTGAAAATTACGGTTTTTATAAATTTGTTGGAGCCACTTGTGAGAATTTTAATATAGATATAATAATAGAAAAATATAACTATATATTTTTGATAGGTGGAAATAAAATTAAAGAAGATTTAATTAATAGTCTTGTAGAAATAGAAATGGATATAGATAACCATGATGATTTTGAAGATTTTGACGAACTAGCTTTTTATTTAAGTAATATAAATAAAGATAGTTATGTTACAGATTATCTACCTAAGTTTTTAGGATATGGATATACAAAAGATGAATACATAGAAATTAGTAATAGAGTAAAAGAATTGATAATGAATATGATGTTTTAATTATATAAGAGTAAAAATAAAGTTCCTAAATTCAATAGGGACTTTTTTATTATAGTTATGGAGTTTCGCTAAAGCGAACAGGCTTTACGTTTCAATAATAAACATCTAAGTACTAATAAAATTAATTTATTAATTTGTTTTCATACTTCAACCAAATTAATAAATATTTTATTGAACTTATCTATATATTATTTTCTCTGCAATCCTTAACTCAAAACCTTAAAAAACAAAGCAAAAAGGAAGTAAATAATAAAGGTGGTATCATGATCCAAACAAGTTGGTCATGATACCACCTTTATTATTTACAATTCAAAGTCCTGTTTCATGCCCCAACAAGCATATCATTTTTTCGCTTACTTCATCAATTGCACTCCTAAAAAATTTTTCTTTCGGCCCAACAAGTTGGAGCAGCAATAAAATTTTTTTCTCCGTTTCATTGACAAAGCACGAAAAACTGAATGCTTTATGGTGTCAAGAAACAACTTGACAGGGGGGCAACCGACCTCTCTATATAAAATAGTTTAAATTTAGGAGGTATTTGAAAATGAAAAGAATCAAAAATGCAAAGGAATTAAAAAAAATAATTATGGATTTAGAAGAGATTAATTTAAAAGATGAAGATAGCGAAATGATAACAGGTTACTTTGAAGGTCATGATTATGAGATTAAAACAGATGAAAATAATTTATTTATAGTTGACGTTTCAGATGAAACAGATGTACTTAAAGCTAATTTTGAAGAAATAGTTGAAAGAGTATATGAATGGAATAATCAATTAATTGAAGATACAGAAAAGGAGTTTATTGAATTACTTGATTATATAATAGAACCCCAAAAAGATTTAAAAAGATTAAATGAATTATTTAAATATTTATTAATTTTAAAAATTGATTCAGTAAAATTAAATAATTTAGAAGTTACTTTAAAATATAAATAAAAAAAGAACATAACCAAATGGTATATGCCCTTCCCTAGCAAGTTGAGTATATACCACTTGGTTTAAAAAAACAAGGAGGTAAAACATGAAAGAAGGATTATTTTTTAAAATTGATATAAGCTCAAAGGAAAAAATAGAAGAAAGTATTTGTAAAATAGGAGACTTATTTACAATATATACAGATGTTAAGGAGTATGAAATATTAGATAAATATGATGATGAAAAATTTAAATATGAAAAATTCGGCATAGAAGTTGATGAAAATTATATTCATTTTGAAATGTTTAAAAGTATTAAAACATACGGCTTTTATAAAATGGTTGGAGCTAGTGTAGAAGATTTTGATTTATTAGAAAAAGTGGTGGTTCACTTTAAAAAGCTTACTTTGAATTAGCAAAAAATAACAAAATAATAAGCCTATAATGGGTTAAAAGTGTTGAAAAACGTAACGATTTATGATATAATTAAGGTATAGAAAGGAGATAAAAAAACGGTAAAAATTTAAAAGTAAAAGGTTAAAATCTAAAGAAAGGATACATAAGAAATGGGTAAAAAAAGTAATAGAAAGAAGAAACATAAAAACAATAAAAAACATAGCTTGTTAGACGTTTTATTAATTGTTTCTACTATAACAGCTAATATAGTAGCAGTAATAACTTTTATAAAATCATTATAAAAGTTGCATAGGCTAGGAAACCTAGGAATTTCCTAGCTTGTGTTTTTCTTCTTTCTATTACTATAAGTATATACCATTTCTTGAATATTTAAAATGAGTAATAATACAAAAAAAGTGTTAGTAGCAATAAATATAACAACTATAATTATTTGTATCACAATATTTTTAAATCACTGTAATAACTATAATTATTTGTGTCGCAGTATTTTTAAATAACTGAATTATTGAAAAAAGTGGTGGCTCACTTTAAAAAGCCTATCTAAAATAACAAAGGGGACAAATAAATGAAAATTTTAAAATTAGATAGTCCAATGATATTAGGTGAGTTATGTAATTACTCTACAGGAATATATAAAGAAATTGAAGAAAGTAAAATACCAAAAAAATATTTAAAACCATTACATAATTTAGGTGGTTGTGGAGTTATGGCAGATAAATATTATAGAAGTAATACAAGTGGTGAAACTCTTCATAAATATTTTGAAAAAGTGGATGATATAGTTAAATTTAAACCTATACATGATTTAACTTTTAAAAGATTGAGTGACGATATATCGTTTAAAGAGAATTTGGAAATTTTAAAAAGTGTATTAAATGACGATTCTATATTTAAAATTGAATCATTTTTGGATAAGGATATTAGAATAACGTATACTGTTCCAACAGATTTTTTAGAAGTAATAGAACATAAATATATAGAATATAAGGATTTTTTCTTAGGAAGAGAAACTTTTGAGATTGAATTTAGGTTTATAAGTGATGATGAAAATTTACATGAACATTTTAAAAATAAAGATGAAATTTTTAAATTTTCGGATTTAGAAAATATAGAAAAATTTATCAACACTGTTGATATTAAAATTTTATATGTTTATTATTCAAAAAGAGAAAATATTTTCTTTGAAGGGAATAAAAATACTAGAAGATAGAAAAATATCTTCTAGTATCATTCCAATATGGTCTACTTAAAATAAATGTAATATAATTTGAATAATAAAGTAAATAATAAGGTGGATTTTATGAATAGAATACAATATAGAAAAGTAAAGTTAGTAGTTGGAGATAATGAAATAAAAGTTTATAACAAAGAAAACATGGAGTTAATACATATATTAAGGCACATGACAAATGAAACAATGCAAGAGCATATATATTGTATAACAGAATTATTGGCATCTATAGGTGTGAAGTTTACATTAGATGATAACTATTTTTACGAAAAATATGGGTTAAGATTAGTACCTGCAATAAGAATAAATGAAAGTAATTAATTGTAAATAATAAGGTGAATTAAAACTTATAAAAGAAAGGGTTAAAATGAAAGAATATATAGGAGCAGAAGTCAATATAGATGGTGAAGAAGGTGAAGTAATTGAAAAAATAGGGTTTCATTTTTACAGAATTGATTTTTTTGATTTGAATAAAGGAAGTATACTAATTGATATAAAAGAGATAGACAAATATCTAAAAACTAAAAGTCTCTAATTTTAGGGACTTTTTTTATTATAGCTATGGAGTTTCGCTAAGGCGAACAGGCTTTACGTTTCAATAATAAACATCTAAGCACTAATAAAATTAATTAATTTATTTCTTTTCATCCTTCAACCAAATCAATAAATATTTTATTGTACTTATCTATATATTATTTTCTCTGCAATCCCTAACTCAAAACCTTAAAAATCAAATAAAAAAGGTAGTAAATAATAAAGGTAGCTGCATGATCCAAGCAAGTTGGTCATGATGCTACCTTTATTATTTACAATTTAATTTCGTTTACTTCATCAATTGTACATATAGGGTATAAAAGCTTATATTGGTTTACAAAAAGTTTATAGTATAATGTAGTAGAGGAAATAAATAGTTGTATAATCATGGAGGTTAAAAATGGTATTAGAAAATATATTAACATTTTCAATAGGCACAATATCGGTATCAACTTGTATTGTATTTATAGCAAAGGCTATGTTTAATAAGTGGATAGATGTATCATTAGAAAAATATAAAAGTAAACTTAATTTGGAATTAGAAGAATATAAAATAGAAAAACAAAGGGTATCAGATGAATATACATTTAAATTTACAAAGCTCCATGAAGAAAGAGCAATAGTCATAAGAGAATTATATTCAAAGTTACTAGATGTAGAAAATTATATATCATTAATTATAAAATCAATAGAAGAAGAAGGATATGATTACAGTTATGTAGAAAAACTACATAATAGTATATCTCCATATATAAAGTATTCTAATAAGAATAAAATATTTTTTGATGAAGATATAGTTCATAGTTTAAAAGAAATAAATGCTATAATAATTTTGATTTTTAATTTCTTGAAGGATGGTAGTGAAGATTTAAATGATGAAACTATAACTATGATGAGAATGATGTTAAAAGAAGCAATACCAGAATTCAAAGAGAAATTAGAAGTAAAATTTAGAGAAATATTAGGAGTAAATTAAGAAGTGGTGAAATAATATAAAGTCAATAGGAAAGGACTAATAAATTTATATATTAGTCCTTCTTTATTTTTTATAAATTTATTTCTTTAGTTTTAGATTTACTTATATTTTCATCTATTCCTACAGTTAAAAAGAATGCTTTTTTAGTACTATCTGATATATTAAGTTCTTTTTGTGATTCATTTATAAACTTATAGAGATGTTCTTTTAAATCATTTGCATATCCATCTCCAATATCAAATCTACCTGAATAAAGTTTATCCGTACACTCTTTATCAAAGTAAATTTCAAACTTTGTCTTATCATATCCTTCTTGTTTTTGAGCATGGTGAATTTCTGTTAAAGTTTTCAATGTATCATTAGCAACATCAAATTCATATATAGAGCCATCATCTATAGTTTCATTTTCAGACCAACAGAATTTAACATATATATTTTCGTCATAGTCTGTTGGAGCATCAATAACATCTGCAATTGCTTGTGAAATTTCATCTGATGTTTCATAATCAATTTCACTTGATAACTCATTAGATAATTCTTCAGATAAATCTAAATCCTTAGAAAGATTATTTTCTATAGTTTCTATAAAGTCCTTGGAAGTATTTTTGATTTCATTTAATAATTTTTTCTTTTCTTTAATGTCTGTATCTTTAGTATAATGATTTAAATAAGAAAGTGAGTATTCGCTTGAATCTATACCAAAGTATGAACATACAGAATATGCCACCATTTCAGCTTGAAATTCTTTTTCAGCCTTAGAATAATCATTTACAGTTTCAGCAGTATGTAATTTTGCATGAGCTAATTCATGTATTAGAGTTTTTACATTTTGTAACTGGCTATTACGAGGATTTAAAGCCACTTCTTTAGTTAAGGTATAGCTAACTCCTTTACACACTCCTAATTCGTCTTTAGGGGCGATTATTTTAACTCCTATGTTATTGGCAACACCTTCCATTGCCTTATAAAACTTATCATAGTCCTTAATATTACCTTCTAACCACTTATTAGGAAATATCTTAGGTAAGTCATCAGCTGTAGCCGTTGTTTGACTAACGTCAAATACATAACCTTTTTTATATGTCATGCCACTTTCAGCAAATTTTAATTTTCCTTTTTTTAATAAGTTTTTTTCTTCTTTCGTAGCAGTAAAGTAAGCTCTATTATCTCCTTTTTCATCAATAAATCTTTTTACTGGAGCTGGCACTAAAATTCCAATTCCTTTTTCTCCTTTATTTACTGAAAATCCTTTTTCATTCCAAAATTTATATGAGCCTACGGCTATAGCTCCTTTAAACTGGTCTTCAATTAATGAACAGTTTCCTATTGAGTATTGATGGAACTTGCTCATATAGTTCAAATACTCTTTTAAATCTTTTTCACTTTCAAAATAATTATTTATTTTTTCATTTGTATTTTGAATTATTTCATCAACTACTTCTTTAGCACTTTTTTTATCATGTTCTTTTTTTGTATCATTAGTTTTCTTTTTATATTCTTTTTTTGTTTTCTCTTTATTATTTGGCAATGAAGGTACACTATCAGTTTCTTTTACAACAATATCAAATGAATTAGATAAATTTTGTAAAAAATTAAGTTGTTTTTCCCTAAAATCAGAAGAAAATGTTCTTCCAAAATTTTTTATAATTTCTTTGTTAAAGTTATTAGTTATTAGTTGCATTGCACAGACTGTATTATCGAATTTTTTATCATCAGAATAAATAACTAATGTTTTCAAATCTTCCATTTTCTCATTTAGTACATCTATCTTTGATGAAAGCTCTAAATGAGATAAGTCATTATCACATAAAAATTTGACTGTAGATACTACATCATCTACAGACTTATTAATACGTTTTTCATTCATTTGCATTAAAATACCCCCTTTAATTGAATTAAAAAAAGAGATAAAGAAATTAATCTTTATCTCTAAAATTCGTTTAATTTATAATGAATTATGATATAATATAAATATATAACAAGATATAAAAAGGAATTGAAATCTATTTGGTCATAGAGTGATGTTCCTAAAAAATAAAAAAATTCTATTTTTTCTTGAACTTGATTTTAATATCAAGCTCAAAGCCACTCTCTCGCAAAGAGTGGCTTTTTAATTTGTCGTATATGTAATTAGTCAAAAGACCAAGACATATGGTGCTAATTGCTCCGACAATTATCTTTAGTTCCATACTTCTCACCTCCTTCCATAAAAGAAGTAGGTTAATTTATATGGAACGCCACTCTATAGATTTCAATTCCCATAATATATTATATCATATAATCTATACCAATTTTTTACTTTTCTTGTCATAAAGAACAAATATTGTTTCTCCACCTGAACACTCATTATCAAAGTATTCAGCAGTATCTTCACCAACTTCAATTTGAATTTGTTCATCAGTTTCAATATCTGTAATTATTATATAATCTTTTCCTACTCTTTCTATATATCCTTTTGGATCATCAGATGTTATAAAATCTTCACACATTTTTTATTCCCCTTTTATCTTTTAATATTTATCATTTTAAACATTGATTCTCTATATGCTTCTAACTCTTCAATAAAAAAACATATCATTAATTTTTCACAAATAGTTTTGTTGTTGTCTGAACAACAATCATTTTTTTCACAACTAAAAGATAGTTCTATAGGACTAGTTTTTTTACACTTTAGATGTTTGCATATAATACAATTAGTGAATTCATAGATTTCTGCATCATAGCCATAAACTTCATTAATGTTATTAGTTGGTTTATTATACATATCTAATAAATTTTCTGATAGACTATTAAATTCATCAGCAGTAATTGACGTTCCAAGTCGTTCCATTTTTAAAATCCTCCTATTTATAATTCAATATCATTATCAATTTTTTGTTGCAACTGTTGATAGTAATTAAGGTTTTTCACAATATCAAACTCATTACCTAATGCTTTTTTTATCTTATTTAAATCTCTCTTGCTCATTATCTTACCATGAAATTTATATGTATTTCCTTTATTTAGATTATGTTGTTTTTGAGTTTCTTCTTCTGACTTTATATAATCCTTTATTTCACCTAAAAAAGCATTACCCATTCTTTTATATAGGTCATCAATTTTACTTTGCTTATAGTCTTTATATTTCGCTCTATTACCTACACCATAAGTTTCTTTTAAGATAAGTTCTTGTTTATTTAATTTAGTTAATAATTCATTAAATTCATCTTTTTTATAAGTATCTATATAATACTTAGTCATTTCATCAAGATACTTTTTTGAATCAGCCATAGTATTATAACCATAATGCCAATGCCTTTTATCATCAGGCAAATTTTTAATAACATCTTTCATAAGTGACTTTAATTTTTTATCTTTTAACACTAAAGAATTATTATTCTCTCCTATGATTTCAGAACGTATTATATTATTTATATCTTTATAATTTTCATTTGAATTTAATAACTCATTTACAAATTTACTTTTCATTTCATCTAATGTTTTTTGAGTTCTTTTACCTCTCTGAACAGTCGGTTCAGGTTCACAAATAGCAACATGAATATGTATGTTATCAGTGTTATAGTGTATAGCTCCATTCCATACAGACGATTCGAGTATATCTTTTTTACCCAAAGAATAATCAATAGATTTCCTAACGGCATCTTTTATTTTTACTTCATCAAGTTCTTTTGTTATAGGATTATATAAACCTTGCTCCTTTAACCAGTCGTTGTCAAAACTGAATACGTCTTGCCACATTATGCTATTATTTTTTTGTGCTTTCCTAAAAAGTTTTTGAGCATTTATTTTTTCATCTTCATTCATTAAATCACTATCAGCATTAAATAATCCTGTTGTCTTACTTGGGTTTCCCATATAATCTTCATAAAGGGAATATCTACTAAACTTTTCATTTCTAATTGCTTCTTCTCTGCCAATATAATCTATATAAGAGTTGAATTTTTTAGATGATGAAGTTAAAAATTTAGATACAATAACTACACCAACTTTTTTATTTAAACCACCCATTAATCTATAGTATTACTCTTTCTATAGTGTTCTTTTGCTATTTTAGTTTCAACTCTTTCTTTAGCCATTTCATATGCTTTTGAAGGATTTATTTCTATTCCTGGTATGCCACCGTATTCTTCTTTATAGTAGATACCATTAATAAGCTCTAAAGCAATTTGAGTATCTTTATTTGTAGAGTTAGAAGAAAACTTTAATGAATTAAGTTGTGGTTTTAAATCGGAAATAACTTCTTTAGAAATTTTATTTTCAATATTTTTTATATCATTTTTTAATTCATCAGCGATTTTAATAGCCATAAATTCATACATATTCTTTATGGTTATATCTGCTCCAACTTTATGTTCTTCTATGATTGAGCTTAAAGATTTATTTCTTGATGAAAGATTATTTTTAGTTTTATATAAATCTATATATTCTATATCTTTATCACTTAAATATATTGAAATTCTTTGCATTTTTAGTCTTGCTCCTTATTATAAAATTTAGATACGTTTATAATATTTTCATCATTAAAAACTTCAAGTACTCTATTAGAAAATCCTATAACACCTAAAGTTTTTTCAATCATGTGATTATACTTTTCATCAACTAATTTCAATTTACTTGAATATGTTAATTGTCTTAAATAGATGTTTAAAAACTCATTTCTAGATATACCTCTTTCATTAGCTATTTCTGAAATTCTTTCTGCTACATCAACAGGAATATTTTTAATTTTAATTTCTGACTTTTCATTACTATAATAATTTAAATTAGTATTCAAAGATAAAATGTCATCTGATTTTTTATTAAAGTTAAAATTATAAGCATCTTTACCATCAATAATATATTCATCCATAAAAGCTCCAAGTATTTTGATATGTTCCTTGGTTATATCAGATAAGTTTTCAATTAAAGATTGGTACTTATTCTCTAACTCATTTATTTCATTTTCAAATGCTATTTCTTCTAACTTGTTACATAAAAATTCATTACGAGAAAGTTCACCTTCTTTAGATAATTTATCTATCTTATTCACAGTATTTATATTGATATTTCTAATTAGAACATCCATTTTAAGACCTCTTTTCTTGACTTTTTAAGTTAATCAAAAGATATAAATATCTTTTAGTTTTTTTTACGTTTCATGGCTTCAACCAAAAAAAAAGAGCATAAGGAGTTTTTGATATCATCTGCGATAATATCCTAGGCAAAGCCTAGTAATACTCTCATTTCAAACAAAAAAACAAAGACCCCTTAAATTTTAAAATTGACACCAAAAAAACACCAATTTTTGAATCAAAAAAACACCAAAATTTACTCTGTAAAATCTCTTTTTTTCTGTTCTAATTTTACTATTTTATCTTCTGATTCTTTAATCTTTTCTACATCTTTATCAGCTAGATCATTCAAAGTAGTTATAGTATTTTTTAATTTTGATATATCGGTGTCTGTAGCTATTTTTTCACTTTCAGTTTTATATTTTATATCACTTCTTAAATCCATTATTTTTTGTTCTGTTTCTTTTCTTTTAGAATTGTATTTTTCTAATTTTTCATTTATATTTTTAATTTCTTCTTTGACAAAACCAATTTCTAAATCCATTATTTGTGAAAAATATTCTATATTTCGTTTTTCTTTCATTAATGAATCATGTTTAATATCATTACTATCTGAATAAATTCTAACAACAGATTTTAATGGTGGATTATTTTCTTCTCTTTCTTTTTCTTCTTCATTTTCTTCCTCATCTTCAAGCTGAATAGCATCTAATTCAGGATTATATAAATCGTCTTTATATCCCAAAGCTAACGATAATACTTTCCAATTTTTAGGTACTTTTGCAAATACTATATAATAATTTTTATTTACAACCTGATATCTGTTTTCTATTTTTAGATTTGGTGATTGCTGCTCTCTTAATTCAATCACCAAATTATCAGGATTTAATTGGTTTGCATCTTCAACATAAATAATAAACTCTACCGTCTTTGATAAAGGACTATATTTTCTACTAAGTATTTTTGCTTTCAAAGTATCATTAGTTTGAAACTCATTCAAATTTGTACTTCTAATATCTTTATTATCTTTATCAAAAATATTTTTTGAACTAATAAAAAATAGCAATCCAAATACTGAAATTGCTACTATACAATAATAAAAAATAGATTTATTTGATTGTGTTTTAATTAAAATATCTTGTATCAAGGTTTTTAATTTATATATAAAATTCTTCAAAGTATTCCTCCTTTAATTAATTACTCTCCTAACATTTCCATTAAAAACTTTTTTATAATAAGATTCATCTAAACTATTTATCCAAGCTCCCTTAGAAGTACTACAGTGAAGAAATTTACCTGATGAACCTAAATATATAGCCACATGACCATTGTATTTATAAGTATTAAAGAAAATTATATCTCCTCTTTTCATTTCATTTTTACTGACTTTTTTCCCTACCTTAGCTAAACCATCAGTATTAATCTGATTACCTAAACTAATACCAGCTTGAGCATAGCACCAATGAACAAACGAACTACAGTCAAAACGTCTACTTCTTATATCAAATTCAGTCCTTCCTCCACCAAAAACATAAGTACTCTTACCTATAATGTCACTTCCTTTTTTTATTGCTTTTTCTATAGTACTATTATCTCCTGTCTCAATACTTCCTGTTAATTTTGTATCTCTATACTCCATTGCATATCCAAAAACTTTGTTAGGATAACCATTCCTTGCATTATCTAAATCAACATTCATACCATATCCGGGACCACCATTATAACAAGCAAAAATACGTCTCAAAGTATTTCTAAACTCGCTATCATTTTCTCCTGAATCCCAATTTATCAACTTCATATTATCAGTACTATTGAATTGTATTTTTTTTACTTTTCCTTGTCTATAAAGCACATAATTTGCATAATAACGTATTTCATATGAACCAGCAATTATTTGTGCCCTTGGATCTTTTAAATATTTTTGCCACATATTTTGTGTACTTGAAAATGAATATCCTCGCTCTTTATATATTTTTCCTAGACCTAAGTCCATTAGATATTTCCATAAATCTTCTCCTGTTGTTAAGTCTGTTTTTTGAACTTGCATTATGCCATATGCTCCACCATAGGAACATGAGGGATTAAAGTCACTTTCGACTTTAGAAATTCCCGCTAGAACCCAGTTAGGTATTCCATAGATTTCTGATGCTTCATTGTAATATTCAATAAATTCAGAAGGAACACCATTCATAGTAGTATTAAAATAGCCATCACCACTTTTTGATGATGACTTAGCTCCAACCAAAATTAAAAAAAATGAAATAACAAAAAAAATAGAAAATAAAAACAATAGGTTCAAAGAACCTATTGTTTTTATGAATAGTTTAGATTTACATATTTTTGAGAAATATGTACTTTGTTTTTCTTTTTTATTTGATGCTAACATATCATCACCTTTATATAATATCGGAAGATATTTCGCCTATTTTCCATTTACCCATATCATTTATTAATAAAAAACTATACTCTGTTAATTCATTTTTTGCTACTATTGATTTATCCTTGTCTAACCAATTTGAATATACCTTTGCTCCTATGACTATATCTTTACTTTCGGAATTAAACTTATAATCACATATCTTTATTTCTTCGACTGTTCTATAAATATAGCCATGTTTAGGCATTCTATCTATTTCTTTTACTTCATCTCTTAATTGAAGATATAGTTGTTCTACGAGAGTATCTTTTGCATTATCAATATGATTTAAAACATCTTCATCATCTATTTTATGATAATTTTTTAGAAATTTAGTAACTACACTTTTACATTCTTTTTCAGATTGAATTTCTATTTCATCATCCTTTTTTGTTGATTTTTCATTAGTAGATTTATCTTCAACAACTATATTATCTTCAACCTTAGTATCATGATTTGTTATATTTTTATTATCATTTTCATTCATATTTTTAACTACTATAATTGAGAATAATATAAATGAAACTAATATTAAAACATAAATAATTATATTCTTTTTTCTTTCTTTTTCCATAAAAAAATTTCCCCCTTTTTTCTTATGCTCCACCTTTAAATAAATCTAATTCTTCCGAACTGGCTTCAATATTAAATGATATATTTCCAACTCCATTTACGGACAGAATACAATCCCCTTGGTCAAGTCTTGGAATAGATAATAATTCACTATCTGATAATTGTCCACTGAATACATTTGATAATGTATCTATAGAGTTACTATCTTGTTGCATTATAAATTTATATTGAGTTAAATCAAACATAGTTTTTATTTTCTCAAATATTTCATTATTTAAATTTGCAGGAGCAACGTCCCTTATACTTTGAGTAGCAAATACAAGACCACCAAAGTATTTTCTTGCTTCCCTCTGAAATCCTGTAAGGTATTCTATAGCCGTAGGGTTATTTGAATTTATAATTCTATGTGCTTCGTCTATAAGAATAAGAAACTTTTTACATTCTTCAAATGTTTTCTCTTTTTTATCAAATAGATTTTTTTCTTTTCTTCCTTGGACTAAAGCATTATTCCAAAGCAGAGTTAATATATTAAAAATTTGAGCATTGAAAATACGAATATCAAATTGTGTAAGGTTTCTTAAATCAAATGATACAATAGGCTCATTTGTTATATCCTCAACCGTAGAATGTCCATCAAATAGACTAGGATAATCTCTAACGATACTTTCTATATTCAACAGAATACTATCAAGCCTTTCTCTCCTTGCAATAGATATTTTTTCATTTAATACTTCATTTTCTATATCAGAATAAAGTGTCTTTTTTATATATTCTAAAAACATACTCATTGTTGGATATTCTTCTCTTTTATACTCACAAGCTCTATGCTTTTCGATACCACAATGTCTATAAAATTCATCTAATATCTTATCAAATTCTCTTTGTTCTTCATTCAAACAACTAGGATTTAAGAATCTATACATAGTACTTACCTTAGATAAATGAACAGTAAAAGATTGCTCATTGTTTACTTCATAGGTTTGTTCATGAACTATAGTTGCAAGTATTTGTAACGGATTTATAAGTCCATCAGTACCATCTAAAGAAACAGTTTTTCCACCTAATGTTCTAACTAAATCTTTAAATTCACCTACAATATCTAGCACTCTTATTGTTTGCCCTTGAATAGCATTATCTAATACAAGTTTCTTTAAAAGAGTAGATTTCCCAGCTCCCATTGTTCCGAATACTACTGCATTATAAGATTTTCTTTTACTTGTTTTAGTGAACAAATCAAATAAAACATTACCACCAGTTTTAGTTGTGCCTAAGAATACTCCTGAGGGGTCATTTAATTGAGTGAAATGGAAAAAATACCCTCCACCTAAAGAAGTGGAAGGTATTGCTTTTCCTTCTCTTTTATTTTTAAAATCAACTTGTTCCATGTATCCATTAAATAAAGATTGCCATTCGTATTCTTGTTCATTTAAACAAATAGTGGCTCTATATCCAAAACCTTCTAATTCTTCTAATAGATCTTTTACCTTTATATCTAAATCGTTCTTTGTTTTAGCTGAAACATAATATCTAATATGAACTAATTTTACAACTTCACCTGAATTTGTTATATTGTCAGCTAAGTTATGTAGATTATTATAAGTACTTTGTGCTTCAATCATATTTACTTCATTTGTTTCTTCTCTATATCTATTTTTTTGCTCTACTAATGATTTATTAATTTTTTTTAATGCAGACCTTTTCTTTTCAGTTCCAATATCTATAGTTGTTATTACATTCTTCATAGAAGTTAATTGTATAAGCCAAAAAGCGTGTACTTGTGGCTTATAATCATATAAGTGTACTATTGTTTCATATCCATCACCTTTTTGAATTATTCTTTCATCAAATTTAATCCCACCTTGAGGTTGAATTTTTGTAAGTAGGTATGGATTATATGTTATCTTATTTAAATCATTATTTCTTATCATTTAATCACCTCTTTATAAAAAATCAAAAAATAAAAAGCCTTAAAATTGATTTTAAGACCATTTGCGAGTATTACTAATACTATTAATCATTTACATTTTATATCTTTGAATTTTGATTATTAAGTTTGAATAAAATCTTTTCTTTTTTATCTAATTCAATATTTTTAATTTTAATACTATCATTAGATATTCTAAATATTAAATCTTGTTTTTCACTTATTGATTTTAAATCTTTAGAATATATAAATAAGAAAAATTCTTTGTTAAATCTATATTCTTCTAAGAATTTTAATTCTTTTAATCTCTTCTCAAGATAATGTAAATACATATTATTTGATGTTTTTTCCATCTTCTTTTCTATATTTTGTTGTTGTAAATATGTATTTACTGGGAATTGCATACATACTATTTTCATATCATCTTGATAATATCTCAAGAAATTAGATAAATCAGCTATATGTCTTTCAATTTCATCAGAATTTAAGGAGAACACATCTTTACTTTCAATCTGATATATATTCATATAGCCATAAGACGTTCTTATGAAATGATCTCTCATATGTTCTTGAAAATCTTCAATTGGAAGTAATTCCAATACAGACTTATTTACATTTTTTAATTCTTTCTTTAATTCTTTTTTTTCTTTTTTCTTATCTTTAAAATCCATATATTTTTCTTTAATCATTATCTCTCACCTCATGATTTAATGAATGATATGTATAGTTTCGTTTTGAAAATAATATATATATTGATTGCCATACTCTTTTATTTGGGTTATTTTTACTCTTACTTATTAGTACTATACAAATACTTAATAAAAATACATAATAAGGAAATACTAAGGCTTCATATATTGATGAACTTGTAATCCATGCAAAAAATAAAGTACTTAGAATAGCCACAAAATCTTTTATATATATACTTCTCCATAACTTATTTTCACTTGAAATTTCCTTTGGAATTATAAACATTTTTTTCAATCCCTTTCATTATATTTTTTCCTACTAGGTATATATATCCAATTTTTTATTTACTTGTCAACAATATTTATTAAGCATAGAAAATCTTTTAAATTTATAAAAAACATATTGTGAACACCATAATTAATATCTTCATCTATTATATTTGCAATCCCATTAATCATTCCATTAAGTACCCATTTGTAAAATGCACTTTCAGTAATATTTAATTTAGATTTAAGTCTTAACTGCTCCCAGTTTTTAATAACCATACTAGTTGAAATTGAATCATCAAACTCTATCTTATCAAATGCCAATAAAGTATTTTTAATAAAATAAAGACATTCGTAATTTACCATGCCTGATAATTTTCTTTTAACTTCTTCATCTTCTAACCTCTTTATAAAATCATCAAAAGATTTTTTACTTAGAAGTTTTAATTTTTCTTCATACTCTCCATAATTAGATTCTGAAATATTTAAAATATTGTTCTCCATTTCATATTCTCCCATTAAATATTTTTATTTTTTATTATTAAACTCTAGTTTAAAATTAACATAATCTCCATTTAAACTCATATTTACAGTAGCATCATATTTACCTGATCCATCTTTCTTTTTGAATCCTTTTACTTTTACTTTTTTATCAGCTAAAAGTGATTTAACCATTGTTTTTGTGATTTTTTTCCCTTTATCTTCAAAAAATTTATTATTCTTAAAAATTTTAAATGTACAATTTTCAAAGTCCTCACAATAGAATAATTTTTCACTTTCATATATATTTTTCCCACATTTAGGACATTTGCCTATTATTTCTTTTTCAATTTTCTTTACTTCTACTTTTTGTACATTTATTGCTTTTGCACTTTCTACAATGCTCTTTATATCTTTGGAATATATATTTATTGCATCTTCTTTACTTAATTCTTGTTTATATACTTTTTTAAGTATCTTAGATAATTCAACTGTCTTATCTTTAAACATATCTATATTAAGTTCATTTAAAGACTTAATAAGATTTGTTCCTTTTTCATTTATATAAAAAGTATTATTTTTTTCTATAATGTAATTTAATTTTTTTGCTTTCTCAATAATATCTCCACGAGTTGCTACCGTTCCAATCTCTACCCCATCAAGCATTTGTTTATATTCTTCATCTTCGCTCATACATTCCTTTTTAAATGGATTTTTAAGGTAGTTATTAAGTTCTTCCAATGTAATATGCTTAGGAGGTTGTGTAAACTTCTCTAAAAGCTCTATATTAGGTTTTATTTCTTCACCTATTGAAAAAGTAGGAATTATTTTCTCTTTTAAGTCATTTTCATATGCTAAAAAACCTAATTGATTTATTGTCGTACCTTTTAACTTAAATTCATATTTATTGAACTCAAAAGCAACTGTTGTTTCAGATAAAATACAATCTTCAATTAGGAAGTTTGAAATAAACCTATTTTTTATAATATTATAAATTTCTAATTCTATTTTTGTTAAATCACTTGGAATTTTAATTGTTGGTGTTATAGCTGAATGACTTTCTACTTTTGAACTATCAAATATTTTCTTTGTTTCTTTTAATTCCAATTTCCCATCTATATTAAAAACATCTATAACCTTGCTTATTTTTCCCTTTTCTTCTTCTCCTAAGTACTCTGTATTAGTTCTTGGATATGTAACATATCCTTTTTCGTAAAGTCCTTGAATAACTTTCAAACTATCTTTAGCACTTAATTTAAGTTCTTTACCTATTTTATTTTGTAATTTATCCAATGAAAATAATTTTTTAGGTTGTTTTTTTACATCCTTAGTTTCAATATTTTTAACTTTTATAATGTCGTGGATCATGTCTTCTCTTACGGATTTTGCATCTTCTATATTTTCAAATTTTAAATCATCTGTAGTTAACTTTATGTTTGTATTATATTTATCGAAATTTAATTCTATTTGACTATATTTTTGTGGAGTAAAATCACTTATACTCTTATCTCTACTATATATTAGCTGAACAATTGGAACTATTACTCTACCAACAGAAAATAAATCTCCTTTTTTGCAAGTTACTAATTGAGTTAGATTTATTCCATATAACCAATCTGTATATGTCCTAACCAATCCTTCATCCATAAGGTTTATATAATTATTGCTATCTTTAAGATTTCTTAAATTTGTTCTAATTATTTCATCCGTTTGTTCAGGTAGCCATAATCTTTTTGTATTTTTATCTACTTCTAGAGTATTATTAATAATTAAATTTACAATTACTTCTCCTTCTCTATCAGCATCACCACAGTTTATTATTGTGTCTACATCACTTCTATTTACTAATTTTTTTATAACTTTAAATTGCTTTTGTACCCCTGTATCATTCATCAATTTAAACTTAAATTCACTTGGAACAAATGGCAATTCACTTAAATTCCATTTAGTTTTTTCTCTATTAAAATAATCATCTATTGAATATAAGGTAAATAAATGACCAAATCCAAAAGTCACTATATATTCATCATTTTCAAAATATCCATCATGTTTTTGAAACTTACCTATAGCTCTAACTATACTCATTGCTAATGAAGGTTTTTCTGCTATTATTACCTTTTTCATCTAATATCTCCTATACTAAAAAGAAGATAGATAAGATTTATCAATAGTAATCTTTTCTATCTTCTTTATTTAAAGTTTTTTTAAACTTTACTTTTTATTTTTTTTCTTTTTTTCTTAATATCAGAAACACTCATACCTAAATTTTCATCTGATTTTCTATCAATATTATAATTTTTTTGCATATTTTTTATTGTAGAATTTGATTCCATATTATTTTTTATATGTGATGATAAAGTTCTACTTTCTGTATTTTCACTACTTGTTGAACTAGAAGCAGCACTTATATTATTTGTACCAGTTTTAATATTGCTAGGAATATTATTGGTAGCAGAACCTGGTGTATTGCTCATGCCAGTTTCAATATTACTAGGAATATTATTAGTAGCAGAACCTGATGTATTGCTCATGCCAGTTTCAATATTGCTAGGAATATTATTAATAGCAGAACCTGGTGTATTGCTCATGCCAGTTTCAATATTGCTAGGAATATTATTAGTAGCAGAACCTGATGTATTGCTCATGCCAGTTTCAATATTGCTAGGAATATTATTAATAGC
>OKWQ01000161.1_pt1 | contig 44818 bp, 39 predicted proteins | sample 1607071 | NCBI WGS metagenome assembly OKWQ01 (sample SAMN07501039, study PRJEB24779) | human gut metagenome
AGTAAACCTTTACTGTGCAGGAGTAAATTCCACCCACAAATGTGGGGATGGAATTTAAAATTTCATTTTAGGACCATCCCTGCCCCGTCCCGACCCACTGGAATTATATCCAAAAGTATGTTAAACTATAAGAAATTCAATTTATAGGAGGACTAAACGAACATGAAAGTAGCAGTAACGTATGAAAACGGACAAATTTTCCAGCATTTTGGACATAGCAGCCAGTTTAAGGTATATGAGATCAATGAGAATGAGATTATTTCCAGTGAAGTACTGGATACCAACGGCAGCGGACATGGTGCACTGGCAGGATTTTTGAAAGAGGCAGGTGTTGATGTGCTGATCTGCGGCGGTATCGGCGGAGGAGCCCAGAATGCCCTTAAGGATGCAGGGATCAAGCTGTTTGGCGGAGCTTCCGGTGATGCTGATAAGGCTGTTGCAGATTTGCTGAAGGACAAGCTTCAGTATAATCCGGATGTAAAATGCAGCCATCATGAGCATGCTCATGGGGAAGGCCACAGCGATTGCGGCAGCCATGCAGATCACAGCTGCGGACATAACTGCAGCCATTAATAAGGCGCGTAAAGTACGTTATGAAGAGATTTATGTATCATTCATAAAGTACTACGCACAATTACTCCAAATTCAAATCAAAAAAGGTAAAATTATCATGCGTTTTCTATATTGACTTTTTCCTCATCTCCCGATATCCTAATATTGAAATACCGGTGAACAGTGCATGTGCTTTGCAGGCATGGGCAAGAACAGATGAGGAGTAAAAAGATGAATCATAAGAAAATTATATTTTTTGATATTGATGGAACTATATATGATCACAGGACAGGGGTAGAGCCATCTACAAGGCAGGCAATTGCAATGCTGGTAGAGAATGGCCATATTCCTGTCCTTTGTACTGGCAGGGCAAGAGCGATGATCATGCAGGAACTGATAGATCTGGGGTTTCAGGGAATTGTGGGCGCCTGTGGAACATATGTTGAGTATCAGGGAAAGCAGGTAGAAAATCGTACCCTAAGCAAAAGGGATGTACAGCGGGTAGTGGACGCATCTGTAAAATACGGACTGGAGGTAATCCTGGAGGGAAGTAAAGCCATGTATTACAATGAGAATTTAAATTTGCCCCAGTATCTGGAACAGATTAAACATATGACAGGAAAGTATTGTTTACTTCTGCCAATGATTGAGAACAGAGATTCCATCCAAATAAATAAGTTAACAGTACATTTTGGGAAAGAATCTGAATTAAAAGGATTTCGGGAAGAGTTAAAAGACATTCTGGACTTTATTATACATTTTGAATCAGATGATGAGAATTATGCGGAATGTGTGCCTGTTGGTTTTACAAAAGCAACGGGTATCGAAACGCTGCTGCAGTACCTGGATATCGATAAGAAAGACAGTTACGCATTTGGAGACAGTGTAAATGATCTGGAAATGATCCAATACGTAAATTATGGAATTGCCATGGGCAACAGCAGCGAAGAAGTATTTGAAGTTGCAAAATACAGAACTGACGGGATGTATGAAGACGGCATTTATAATGGACTGAAAGAGTTCGCACTAATTTAAGAATTCTGGAAACAGATGATTATTTATACAGAAAAATAAATAAAACACCAAAGAGAACATTCCCCAGTGAGGTTTTTCTTTGGTGTTTTTTCATGATATCAAATCATAGATTTACACTTTCTTTACATACAAAGCAATTCGACAGAAACCCCCAAAATCCAACATGGAACCCACATACAAAGAAAAAAGAACTATGAAATTTATACAGTTTTTTATCCAAATACTGCATAAACTGTATAATCTTTTCCTATTGACATAGAGTGCACTCTATAGCGCATAATAAAACAAGGAGGCAGTTATGGAATATTCAGTAAAACAAGTTTCAGAGAAATTAGGAATATCAGTTTATACGTTACACTATTATGATAAAGAGGGACTTCTGCCATTTATTAAGAAAAAGGAAAATGGAACCAGGGTCTTTACGGAAGGCGATGTAGAATGGGTGGATATGATTCTTGCCCTCCGTGAAATCGATATGCCCATTGCGAAAATAAAAGAATATATTTCACTTCTGGTGCAGGGAGAAGTTACGTTGTCCCAGAGAAGAACGCTAATCACCCAATACCGTGAATATTTAGAATACCGGATGCAGGCAATGAAAAAATGTCTGGATATTACCAGCAGGAAACTGAATGAATATGACAAAGGAGTGCTGGATATTTTAGATGAAAAAGAAGGAATCAGGGAAGAGAAGGAGCGGAAAATATGACCTATAAAGATTTATTTGAAGAGATTAAATGCATGTTTATGAAGGCGGATGTCAGTGACATAGCTACACACCTGGCATATCAGTTTAATATTGAGGGAGAAGCTGAGGGTGCATTTTATGCTGAGGTGAAAGACGGGGAGCTTTATATAGAACCATATGAGTATTACGACAGAGATGTGCTGTTTACCTGCACTGCAAAGACACTTTTGAAAATTGCAAAAAAGAAGTCAGATCCCATTTTGGCATTTACCCTTGGGCAGTTAAAAGTAGAAGGAGATTTTGACAAGGCACTGATGCTTCAGAAATTTATTCCCGCAGGCGACGGGGTTTTTGACCGGAGGGGTTGAAAGGAGTTTATCTATGAGTAAATCAGTAATAATACTGGGAGCAGGAATAGTAGCTGCTACAGTGGAGACCGGGATTGCAGGATATTTTTTCCGCCGTACCATGATTCGGGGAAATGCAAAAGAAGAACGAACCACCAAGATGGCGGGAACCGACTGGAACCAATATCTGCCTGAAATACGGAAGAAAAAAGAATGGGTAGTCAGACAGGAACGGGAAGCTGTTTCCATCATCGCCAGGGATGGATTGAGACTGAAAGGACATTTCTATCCGGGCGCTAATCCGGATAAAGTCATTTTATGTTTACACGGTTATACCAGCCGGGGTTCCAATGATTTTAATTCTTTGGCATATTTCTATCTGCATTTAGGTTACAGTCTGTTGATTGTAGATCACAGATCACACGGGGAGAGTGAAGGAACCTATATTGGCTTTGGATGCTTAGACAGATTTGATGCATTAAAATGGATAAAATATTTGGAAAAAAGATGTGGTAAGAATTGTCAGGTCATGCTTCATGGTATCTCAATGGGAGGCGCAACTGCTTTAATGGTCAGCGGACTTTCACTTCCGGACTGTGTAAAAGGGATTATTTCCGACTGTGGATTTACTTCTGCATGGGAGGTCTTTGATTCGGTTTTAAAAAATACATACCATCTGCCCTCATTCCCAATCTTACAGATAGCCGATGTAATGGCAAAAAGAGAAGCAGGATATGGGCTGAATGAGTGTAATGCATTAAATGAGGTGGCAAAATCCACCGTTCCTATTTTGTTTATTCACGGGGATGCGGATACTTTTGTGCCGTCCCGGATGTGTCATAAACTGTATAAAGCATGCAAATCACGAAAAGAGATGCTGATAGTGAAAGGTGCAGCCCATGCAGAAAGTTATTATAAAGGCACAGAAAAATACGAAAATAAAGTCAAAGAATTCTTGAACAGCATTTTGGAGGAGTAGTTATGATGAAAACAAGATATGGGAAAAAAGTATATCCGATAACTGCGGCGCAGCGCCTGCATTTCTTTACACTGGCTCACTGCCCTAAGAAACAGGTCTTAAATATTGGAACCAGTCTAACCATCGAACAGGATCTGGACTGGGAGGTTTTAAAGAAAGCAATATATGAAGCATATGCCAGATGTGAGAGTATGCGCATCCGCTTTGCAAAGGATAAAGCTGGTAATGTATATCAATATATTGCGGACAGAGAGGAACGTGAAATAGAACACTTTGATTTTACCGGATGGCAGCACAAACATGCTGAGGATAAAATGAAAGAATGGACTGGGATTCCCTTTGAGAGGTTTGACAGTCCCATGAACCGGATTGTCATGATTCAGCTTCCCGATGGGTATCAGGGGGTTTATATGCTGGTGGACCACATGACTATGGATGCTCAGTCGCTGATTGTCTTTTTAAAGGATGTCATCGAGATTTACTGTCATTACAAGTATGAAGGAATTGATTATCCAAAAGAAATGGCGTCTTACATTACCCAGTTGGAAAAAGATATTGCTTATGAAGCAGGAACTTCTGCAAAGAAAAGGGATACGGCTTTTTTTGAAAGCCTGATTAAAAATTCAGAGCCGTTTTTCTGCGATATACATGGACCGGAGAAACTGATGAATGAACGTAAATCCACGGGCAATCCCAAACTTCGTGCTGCTACAAATCTCACCGATAATGTGGATGCCAATATTACGGTATTTCATCTTGAAGCGGAGCCTTCCAAGCAGCTTTTGGATTTCTGTGAGGAACGCCAGATTTCCATGGTATGCCTGCTCATGATGGGACTTCGCACCTTTTTACAAAAAGAGAATGATATGGATGATGTTTCCTTAACCACAACGATTGCCAGAAGAGCAACACTTTCGGAGAAAAAAAGCGGCGGAACGAGAATTCACTGCTTTCCTTTCCGAACGGTTGTTTCCCGGGATGAGACCTTTCTGGAAGGAATTCATAAGATCCGTGACGGGCAGAATCAATTATTCCGACATGCCAATTATGACCCGGTTTCTTACTTTGATGTGAGAAGAAAATATTATAAAATGCAGGGCGCACAGACTTATGAACCCATGAGCCTGACCTACCAGCCACTTACCATGCAGAGTAAGGGATTGGACAAACTGGGAGATATTAAATACAAGACTGCCTGGTATACCAATGGAGCAGCAGCCCATACCCTGTACCTTACAGTTATGCACAGAGCGCAGGATAACGGACTGGATTTTAGTTTTGAATATCAGACCGGAGCAGTGACACCGGAAAAACTGGAATATGTATATTACTATCTCTGCAAAATATTATTTTATGGAACCACCCATCCGGAGAATACGGTTGGAGAAATAATGGATCATGTATAAGGGAGGCGGGAAAGATGCTGGAACAATTAAAGGAAATGATTTGTGAATATGTGGAAGTTGATCAGTCTGAGATTAAAGAAGAGAGCCGTTTTATCGAGGATCTTGGATTTAATTCCTATGATTTTATGAGTATGGTGGGGGAGATCGAAGATACTTTTGATATTGAAGTAGAAGAGCGCGAAGTGGTAAATGTAAAAACAGTTGGCGATGCAGTGAAATATATAAAGGAACTTCAGGAAGCATAAGCATAAGTAACGTAAGTAGATTTTGACACCGTTATGGAACAAACCTGAAATGGGAGGAGCATATGGAAACTAAAATTCAAAATATGAAAGACATTATTGAATATGCCGCAGAAATGTATGGGGAATCCCCTGCAATCCGGTATAAGGTGCGTAAAGAGGTCATTACCAAAACCTATCGGGACATAAAAAAAGACAGTGAATCATTCAGCCGGTCACTGGAAAAACTGAATATGCTTAAAAAGCATGTGGCGATTATTGGTCCCACTACATATCCATGGATTATCAGTTATTTTGGAACGGTGAATTCGGGCAGTGTGGCAGTGCCGCTGGATGCACAGCTTCCCGCAGAGGAATTGTGCGAACTGATAAACCGCGCAGATATCAGCGTCCTGGTATTTGATGAACTTCGTAAAGATCTGGTACAGGCAGTAAAAGAGAAGTGTCCCGGACTGCAGTACCTGATTTCCATGCAGGCTTCCGAAAGTTTAGATGAAATCCTGTCTTTTAACAGGCTGATTGTAGAAAATGAAGGCAGTTTTTTTACCGATATTGACTGTGATAAAATGACCGCTATTCTCTTTACATCCGGAACAACCGGAAAGAGCAAAGGTGTTATGCTGAGCCATAGTAATCTGGCGGATAATGCGGTGTGTCTGGATATGAAGATTCCGGCAGGCACCATATCCATGACGCTTTTACCCATTCATCATGCTTATTGTTTTACCATGGATATTTTAAAAGCCATCTATATCGGAATGGTTATCTGCATCAATGATTCCATTATGCATGTACAGAAGAATATGAAATTATTTAAACCGGAAATCATTTTGCTGGTGCCAATGGTGATTGAATCATTATATGCAAAGCTTGTGGATGCAACTGGGATTTTACCGAAAAAGATGGTGGCAAAAGCTGCTCTTGGAGGAAATCTGAAAACAATCTGCAGCGGCGGGGCCTATTTGAATCCGGACTTAATCGACGGTTTTAGTGCATACGGGATCCGTATTCTCCAGGGTTATGGAATGACAGAATGTTCTCCGGTGATCAGTACGAATCTGGAGTGGGACAGCCGTAAAAATTCCGTAGGTAAACTTCTGCCGGGATGTGAAGTGAAAATAGTGGACGAGGAAATTTGGGTGAAAAGCCCTTCCGTAATGCTGGGATACTATAAAATGCCAAAAGAAACGGAAGATACATTGGAAGACGGCTGGCTCAAAACCGGTGATCTGGGATATGCCGATGCGGATAATTTCTTATATATCACAGGACGTAAAAAGAATCTGATTATCTTAAATAACGGGGAAAATGTCTCACCCGAAGAGCTGGAAAATGAAGTCAGTAAAGCAGCGCTGGTAAAAGAAATCATTGTGAGCGAGAAAGACAGTGTGATACAGGCGGAAATTTTCCCTGATTATGATTATGCTAAGAAAAAGCGCATCAAAAATATAGAAGCAGAGCTGCAGAACATTCTGGATGCATATAATAAAGACAGGCCGGTATATAAAAGGATCCATGGATTAAAGGTAAGAGAAGAAGAATTTGCAAAGACACCATCCAAAAAGATAAAAAGGGTGTAGTGGATCATCTATTGTAATTGCCGCCCATTCCGTATACAATATGAGTAGAAGAATTGTCATATAAAAATGGAATGGAGTTCATGGAATGCGATATTATGTGAAAGATAAATTAATCCCTTTGAATAAAGGAGAAACACCTGCTGAGGGGCTTGTCGTTGTGGAATGTCTTTCTTCATCTGAATATAAGAAACGTTATGAGAAAACCCTTCACGTGGATTTACTGACCAGAAGCCTTGGCAATGTTGAATTTTGTAAGGCAGATGTGCTGAGAAACTGTATTGTGGGAACTTTTGTGATTCCCTGCAAAGAGGATCTTTTGGAGAAGGAATCCGGATTTGGCTATTACATGGATAAGGAAAGGCTGCTCTTTGTGGACGATAATCACATTGTAGAAAAGATGCTGGAGGAAATCTGTCAGATACAGGTTCTTCCCAAGACATACGTGGCACATGTATTTTTTGAATTTATGGAATATCTGACCAGGGATGATGTGATTTTCTTGCAGCAGTATGAAGAAAAGCTGGAAGATATGGAAGAGGGTCTTTCCAATTCAGACACCAGGGATTTCAATAAAAAGCTGCTTAAATGCAGAAGGGAACTGTTAAAGCTAAACGCTTATTATCAGCAGTTAATGGACTTAAGTGATACCCTTAGTGAAAACCAGAACCGTTTATTTAACCGGGAAGACTGCAGACTCTTCACTTTTTATACAAAGCGGGTGGAAAGATTTTATGATACTACCCATATGCTCAGGGAATATTCCATGCAGCTTCGGGAAATGTACCAGTCCCAGATCGATATCCACCAGAATAAAGTAATGCAGTTTTTAACTGTAGTTACAACAATTTTCATGCCGTTAACTCTGATTGCAGGATGGTATGGCATGAATTTTGCCAACATGCCGGAACTTAATACGAAATACGGATATGGAATTATCATTCTGGTGAGCATTCTCGTAACCGGAATTGAAATCTGGTATTTTAAAATCAAAAAGTGGTTCAAATAGAAGCTTATATTCAGGCATTAAAAAAGCGGGTATGCTGTTGGCCCCGCTTTTTTTCCGCTTATTATTGAACCCGCACTGCTTTTCTTTTTAAAGATATTAACTGAAAGCCAACCATAGCAGATCCATTTACTAACAATCCAAGTGTAGAAAATGGGAAATTTTTATTTTAACTGAAAAATTGAAAATTTGAAAGGATGACAGATGATTTATACTGCATTTCGTGATATACTAATAGTCCATAAAGTGTGAAGCAGGAGGTAAAAATGGACAGAGAGCGGATGATTCAGGAGTTCTGCCGCTTAGTATCAATCGATTCCCCTTCCTTTGGGGAGCGGGAGATGGCGGATTATCTGATTGGAGTTTTTGCTGAGAATCAGATTATTCTGGAAGAAGATAAGGCGGGAAGCTGTTATGGCGGAAATAGCGGAAATCTGTATGGTTACTGGAAAGGGACATGTGAAGGCGCGCCTATTTTATTTTCCATGCATATGGATACCGTGGAACCGGCAAAAGGCAAAAAAGCGATCGTACAAGAAGATGGAAAAATAACAAGCGGCGGGACAACGGTTCTTGGCGCCGATGACTTGGCTGCTATAGCGGAGGTAATCGAAGCCGTCCGCAGCATTACGGAACAAAACATACCCCACCGGGATGTGGAGTTTCTGATCTCTATAGCGGAAGAGCAGCATCTGCGGGGAAGTCAGGTGTTCGATTTTTCCAGAATCAGAGCAAAAGAATCCTATGTACTGGATAAAACCGGGCAAATCGGAACCGCAGCAGTTGCGGCCCCTTCCCTGGCGACATTTGAAGCAGTGGTGCAGGGGAAAGCAGCTCATGCCGGATTTGCGCCGGAAGATGGAGTGCATGCCATTTTAATCGCATCCAAAGCGATTTCCCGAATTCCCATGGGACATGTAGGAACGGAGATGACGGTAAATATCGGAAGCATTCAAAGTGAATTTGCTACCAATATCGTGCCGCCTGTCTGCAAAGTAAAAGGAGAGGTGCGCAGTTTCTCTCATGAAGCGGTATTAAACCAGTTAGTAGACATTCGTAATATTTTTGAAGAAGAGGCTGGCAAACTGGGCGGAGTCGTGGAGTATCAGGAAGAAATATTATTTCAGGCATATGTGACACCTGAAGATGCAGCCGTTGTCAGACGATATGAAAACGTCTGTCATACGTTAAAAATAGAGCCGGTATTGGAAAGAACTTTTGGAGGCAGCGACCAAAATCATTTATGTGCCAATGGAATCCGGGGAATGGTCCTGGCATCAGCCATGCAGCAGGCACATTCCAGCAGTGAATATACTACTGTAAATGATATGGAAAAGGTTACGAAAATTGTGATGGGGTTAATGCAGACATCCGATTAAATTTATACTTTTTTGTATGAAAACAACAAAAAGATGAAAAATAGAAAGATAGGAGAAGAACCATGATAAACAGTCAATTTGATAAACTTGTAGACAGAAAAGGCACTAATTGCCTGAAATATGATTTTGCAGCGGAGTTCGGAAGACCGGAAGGACTGATCCCCCTGTGGGTGGCGGATATGGATTTCTGTGTGCCGGAGCAGGTGAAAAAAACCTTGCTGCGGTGTGCGGAACACGGAGTTTTTGGATACACCGATGCAAAACCGGAGTATTTTCAGGTTCTCGGAAAATGGTTTTTGGATCATTTTGGATGGAAAACGGATGCATCCTGGGTTGTTAAATCTCCGGGTGTGGTGTTTGCCCTGGCAGCTGCGATTCGTGCATTTTCCAAAGAAGGAGAAAGTATTCTGATCCAGCAGCCGGTATACCATCCGTTTGCAAATGTAATTAAAGCCAATGAACGCAAGCTGGTGGTAAACCAATTGGTATGTGAAGATGGTGTTTACCGCATGGACTATGCAGACTTTGAGAAAAAAATAGTGGAAGAAGAAGTAAAGGTCTTCCTGCTGTGCAGCCCTCATAATCCGGTAGGACGGGTCTGGACCAGAGAGGAACTGCAAAGAGTTGGGGATATCTGCCTGAAACATAAAGTGCTGGTAGTTTCTGATGAAATCCATTGCGATTTCACCTATCCGGGTTATCAACATCTGGTTTATGCCTCATTGGGACAGGTATATGCGGACAATTCCATTGTGTGCACCGCTCCCAGCAAGACTTTTAACCTGGCAGGCCTGCAGGCATCCAATATCTGGATTCCAAATCCGACTATCCGGGAACAGTTTCAAAAAGAGATTGCCAAAACCGGATACAGTGACTTGAATACCTGCGGTCTTGCAGCGTGTCAGGCGGCATATGCCTATGGCGGAGAATGGCTGGAAGAGTTAAAAGAATATCTCACGGGTAATCTGGAATTTGTAAGAACATTTTTGAAAGAAAACCTGCCCCAGATTCATCTCATCGAACCTCAGGGAACTTATTTATTATGGGTTGATTTCAGAGAGTTGGGGCTTTCAGCAGAAGAATTGAATCAATTGCTGGTAGAAAAAGCGCATCTGTGGCTCAACGATGGTTCCATGTTTGGAGAGTGCGGAAGCGGATTCCAGAGAATTAATATTGCCTGTCAGAGAGAAACCCTGAAAAAGGCTTTTAAACAACTGGCAGAAGCCATTGACAGCTTGAAGTAGGAGGGGGCAGATGCAGTTAAATACAATACACCATGTGGCAATTATTGTCTCGGATTATGAAAGATCCAAAGAATTTTATGTAGAGAAGCTGGGATTTGAAATCATACGTGAAAATTACCGGGAAAAGAGAAATGATTATAAGCTGGATTTAAGGCTTGGAACCTGTGAACTGGAGATCTTCGCAATTCCCGGCAGCCCCAAACGCCCCAGTTATCCGGAAGCCTGCGGACTTCGCCACCTGGCTTTTCAGACAGATAACATAGAAGAGACAGTCGCATGGCTAAAAGAAAAGGGAATCGAAACGGAGCCCCTTCGGCTGGATGATTATACCGGTAAAAAAATGACGTTTTTTCATGATCCGGACGGTTTGCCGCTGGAACTGCATGAATAATCCCGGAACAAAGAAAGGTAAAGTAAATGAATACAAATAGTTATGAGTTTGATGCAGAGATTAAAAAAGTTCCGGATATAGACGGTGCTTATGTAGAAATCCCCTTTGATGTAAAGGAGGTATTTGGGAAAGGCAGGGTTAAGGTTCATGCCTTATTTGACGGAGAACCCTATGCAGGAAGCCTGGTTCGGATGAAGACTCCCTGTCATATCATAGGACTTCGCAAAGACATCCGGCAGAAAATACAAAAACAGCCCGGTGATATGGTGCATGTATTCATTAAAGAGCGGGAATAAAATCCGAATACTATCTGCCAAAATCAAGAGTTATCTTGTATGTGGAATTCTTTCGGGCCACCCTGGAATATTTCCATTTAATACGGCGGTAAACATTCTTTCCTTTACTCCGGGATTTTCCCCGTTAAGCTGACGGATCAGATTTTTTGCATACTCCCTTTTGGTATAGCCGTCGATGGGGCACGGGCTCTTTGCAACCGGAAGATGGTATTTATTTTTAAAGCCGATGACATCTGCCTCCAATACGTACATCAGTGGACGGATAACCGTCATATCCATACGGTCTAAATATGTTTTTGGGGAAAAAGAGTGGAAGCGCCCTTCAAAAATCAGGGACAGCAGCATCGTTTCTACAATATCATCTTTGTGATGGGCGTAGGCTACTTTGCTGCATCCCATTTTTTTTGCAGTTTCATTAAATGCGCCTTTTCTCATTTTGGCACACAGGGAGCAGGGATTGCTCTCTTTTCTTTCGTCAAAAATAATTCTGGCGATTTCCGTATCGATTACGGTATAAGGAACGTCCAGTTCTTTACACAGTTCTTTGATTGGTTCCAGATTAAAATCGGGATAGCCCAGGCTGACCGTAATAGCCTCCAGTTCAAAATGTTTTGGATAAAACCGTCTCAGGCCATGAAGGGCATATAACATAGTCAGGCTGTCTTTGCCGCCGGAAATGCCTACGGCTATTTTGTCCCCTTCCTCAATCATCTGGTATTCATCAACGGCTTTTCTGGTATAACTTAAAAGCTGCTGTAATTTCATTCGTATTCCTCCTAAAATGTATGTGGTAAAACCTGTATCAGTATATCATATTTTTACCTAATGGGAGCATACAATTCGAATTTAGACCTATGAAAATAGGAAAAGTGTGATATAATATGAGATTATGCGGCATTTGTTGTATATTTAGAGAAGGGGAATTAGATGGAAAAAGGAAAAAAAGGTTTTTTTAGTGTTGTATTCAGTCGCAGTGCAATTCTGATCTTCCTGCTGCTGATTCAGATTGGAATTCTGTTTCTGGGATTTGAATTGCTGAGAGACTACATGTTTTATGCCTATGGAGCCGTAGTGGCACTGGCATTGGTACTTGTTATTTATATTATTAATAAGAGGGAAAATCCTGCATTTATGATTGCCTGGATTATTCCAATTCTGGTTATACCCGTATTTGGTGCTCTGTTTTATTTATTTATTGAATTACAGATTGATACAAAATGGGTAAACTCCAGGCTGAAAAGATTAAATATAGAAACAAAAGAGCTGACTCCCCAAAATGCAGAGGTTTTGAATAATCTGCGCCTGGAGGATGAGGGAATGGGACATCTGTCCGATTATTTATATCGTGTAGAGAATCTACCGGTTTACCAGAATACCTCTGCCAAATATTTCCCGCTGGGAGAAGATAAGTTTGCAGAGATGATTGTACAGTTAGAGCGGGCACAGCATTTTATATTTATGGAATATTTTATTGTGGAACGCGGTGTCATGTGGGATACAATTTTAGAGATTCTGGAGCGCAAGGTGAAAGAAGGCGTGGAAGTTCGTTTTATGTATGACGGGATGTGTTCCCTTGTTTTACTGCCTTATAATTATCCCAGGAGAATGCAGGAGCTGGGAATCCAGTGCAGGATGTTTTCACCGATTAAACCGGCGCTATCTACCATCCAGAATAATCGTGACCATCGAAAAATCCTGGTGATTGACGGATATCTTGCATTTACCGGGGGAATCAATCTGGCAGATGAATATATCAATCAAAAAGAACGCTTCGGACATTGGAAAGATACTTCTATCATGATTCAGGGTGAGGCAGTAAAAAGCTTTACGCTGCTGTTTTTGAAGATGTGGAATGTGGATAAGCGCCACAGTGAAGAAGACTACAGAAAATATGTGGACGTGCCCCAGCTTAAGATTCCTGCACCCGGGGATGGATTTGTAATCCCTTATGGAGACAGTCCCGTAGATAAAGAGCAGGTTGGGGAATTGGTGTACATGGATATCCTGTTTACGGCGAAAAAATATGTACATATCATGACGCCGTATCTGATCCTGGATCAGGAATTGAAAGTTGCATTGACATATGCAGCGAAAAGAGGTGTGGAAGTTATTATTATGATGCCTCATATTCCGGATAAGTGGTATGCTTTTGTTTTAGCGAAAACCTATTATAATGAATTACTGGATGCCGGAGTGCAGATTTACGAATATACCCCGGGATTTGTACATGCAAAGGTCTTTACATCCGATGATGAAAAGGCAGTCGTGGGGACAATTAACCTGGATTTCAGAAGCATGTATCTGCATTTTGAGTGTGCAGCACTTTTATATAAAAATGCGGAGATTGCTAATATTGAAGCGGATTTCCAGGAGACGCTGAAAAAGTGCCGGAGAATAACTCAGGAAGATTATAAAAAACTCAATCCGGTGATTAAACTCATTGGAAAAGTACTGCGATTATTCGCACCCCTCATGTAATGTCTGTGGCACACGCACAAGTGTGCCATAAAATTGGACTTTTACTGGAAGAAAAGAATGTGTTATACTAGTGGCAACGACAAAATAAGAAAAGGTGAAGATTATGCCAATTAAAGTACAGGGTGATTTACCAGCAAAAGAGATCCTTGAGCAGGAGAATATATTTGTTATGGATGAGAACCGTGCAATGCACCAGGATATCCGTCCAATTGAAATTGCGATATTGAACCTCATGCCATTGAAGGAAGAAACAGAGCTGCAGCTTTTGCGTTCCTTATCGAACACGCCGCTGCAGGTGAATATAACCTTTCTGATGGTAACTTCTCATGAATCGAAGAACACTGCAACAAGCCATCTGAATCAGTTTTACATAACTTTTGATGATGTGAAAAAACGAAGCTTTGACGGTATGATTATTACCGGTGCACCGGTAGAACAAATGGAGTTTGAAGACGTGGATTACTGGGAAGAACTGACCCACATAATGGAATGGACGAAAACAAATGTAACTTCCACAATTCATTTGTGCTGGGGAGCGCAGGCTGCCTTGTATTACCACTATGGACTTCAGAAAAAGCCTCTGGACAGGAAAATGTTCGGATTGTACTGGCACAGGGTATTAAATCGAAAGATTCCTCTGGTAAGAGGATTTGACGATATGTTCCTGGCGCCTCATTCCAGGCATACGGAGGTACCGAAGGAATCTATCGAGGCATGTGACGATCTAATGATTCTGGCTGATTCTGAAGAAGCCGGGGTTTTTCTGGCTATGAACAGGGACGGCAAACAGATCTTTGTCATGGGCCATCCGGAATATGACCGGGTAACACTGGACGGAGAGTATAAAAGAGATGTAGGCAAGGGATTGGATATCGACATGCCCATGAATTATTATCAGGGGAATGACCCGGAGAATAAGCCGGTTCTCATGTGGAGGTCCCATGCGAATAACATGTATACAAACTGGCTGAATTATTATGTATATCAGGCAACTCCTTACAGTTTAAATGAAACAGGTGATTTAAAAAAGAATGATGATGACTGACAAAGCAGAAGAATGATTTATCTGATGTAACAGTAGCTTATAAAAAGCCGGATCAGTATATGTAAACCCCATCCGAGGATAGGGTTAGCGTATATTGATCCGGTTTTTTTATAACTATTAGTACTGCAGCAAAAAATTCAAGATCTTTTTTGAAAAAGTAAGGGGCGCTTATCTTATTGATCATTACCCGCAGTACAAAGCAACTCCTTAACTGAACCCGGAGTTGTTACGAAATATTTCGATAATATTAATAAAAAATATGAATAAAGAATAAAGAAAAAATAAAATAAATGGCTAAAATCCTTTTGAATACTGGGGATTTAGAGTGGTGTAAAACAATATATCATCTTGAGGTTGACAAAAAATGTAATTATGATATAATGAAAACGTAATAAATTTAACAATTATGTAACAATTAAATATAGCAATATGGAGGTAGAAATTTCATGAAGAAAAGAATGATGATGATTGCAGCATGTCTGGTGGCAGGATCTATTACGTTTTCAAGCCTGGGTCTTGTTTCAAAAGCACAGACTATTCAGGTTCCGCTGGCTGGTTTACAGGCGAGTATAAGCGGGAGCCAGGATTCGGAGCAGGGATCTGCTGACAAACAGGATGGGACGGACGGAAGCAGTGAAGCGCAGGCACAGGTTTCGAATCCTTATGACAATTTGGCGATTGCACAGATTAATGATGATGCTTATGTTAATATACGAAATAAACCAAACACGGACGATGGAGAAGTACTTGGAAAGCTCTATGATAATTCGGCAGCCGAGATACTGGGCGAAGAAGACGGATGGTACCATATCCGTTCCGGTTCTGTAGAAGGTTATGTTAAAAAAGAATATTTTGTCACAGGTGCAGAAGCAGAGGCACTGGCTGAACAGGTGGGGAAAAAAGTCGCTACCGTTAAGACCACTACTTTAATGGTAAGGTCAGGAGCCGGAACGGATCAGGATATTGTAGGCATGGTGGGTGACTCGGAGAAACTCCGTGTACTGGATGACCAGGGAGACTGGGTAAAAGTAAGAGTAGATTCAGATATGGAAGGCTACGTGTCGAAAGAATATGTGGATTGCAGCATGCATTTTAAAGTAGCAGAATCCCTGGAAGAAGAAAGACAGCGGCTTGCAGCTGAAGAAGCAGCTTATCAGGCAGCTTTAGAAGAAGCGCGTAAGGCAGATGAAGCGGCATCCAATACGCAGGGTTCATCTCAGGGACAGAACAATGCATCTACAGATGCACAGCAGACAGAAACACCGGAGACAGGCGCCCCGGAAACCAATGTACCGGAAACAGAGACTCCGGCAGTCAATGCCCCGGAGACCAATGCCCCGGAGACCAATGCCCCGGAAACCGAAGCCCCCTGGACAGAGGCACCGGAGACCGAAGCTCCGCAAACAGAAACAACCTGGACAGAAACGCCAGAGACCAATGCACCGGAAACCAATGTGCCAGAGACCAATGCCCCTGAGACAGAGGCTCCTGCTACAGAAGTACCAAAAACGGAAACTAATGCTCCTGAAACAGAGGCTCCGGCTACAGAAACACCTGCTACAGAGCCGCCTCAGACGGAAGCTCCCGGAAACCAGGATCCATCCGGTGGCAGCGGACAGGGTTCTTCCACTTCCGGTACCAGACAGAGTATTGTAAGTTTTGCGCTTCAATTTGAAGGTAATCCTTACGTATGGGGAGGCACCAGTCTGACAAACGGAGCAGACTGTTCCGGATTTACACAGTCCATAATGGCAAACTTCGGTATCAGTATCCCGCGTGTGGCTGCAGACCAGGCTTATGGCGGAAGAAGTGTTGACGTAGGAAGCGTTCAGCCCGGAGATTTACTGTTCTATTTAGATGACAGCGGATCTATCGGCCACGTAGCCTTGTACATCGGCAATAATCAGGTAATTCATGCCAGCACACCGGAAACGGGAATCATCATTTCCGATATCAGCTATAGACAGGCATACAGCGCAGCAAGCTATATTGACTGATCAAATAAATAATAAATAAGAACTGAAAAAACAGATGCTTCCGGGCATCTGTTTTTTCGTTGTAGAAATATCCACTGATTTATAAATTTCTGTCTATTGCAGAATATCCATAATACGGATAAGCTATATAGGAATTTAGTTTGCTTTATATACTTCACGTAAGTATATGTGAAAAAGAAAGGACAGTGGATATGAATAACAGATTATATTTCAAAAATGACGGGACTTTTAAAGTAATGCAGTTTACGGATATCCATTACACCAATGACGATGCCGATGATGCAAGAACGACGGCAATGATGGGCAGGCTGATTGCCCGGGAACGTCCGGACCTGTTAATAACCACCGGGGATACGGTATACGGGGAACAGAATCTTAAGTTTCTTCCAAAGGCATTGGCACCTTTTATCGAATCCGGGATTCCATGGACTTTTGTATTTGGGAATCACGATGTGGAATTTAACAGCAGCCACGAAGAATTATTTGAAGAAGTGAGAAAACTACCGGGATGCGTGGCATTTGATGGGGGAACCGGTTTGGAGGGAACCGGTAATCATATGATTGAGGTCTGCAGCAGAGAAGAAAGGCTGCGCTGGCTGGTCTGTGGTTTGGATTCCGGAGATTATAACCCAATGCCCCAGGTAGGAGATTACGCTTATCTGGGGAAAAAACAGATTAACTGGTACCAGGAAATGATGCGGGAATATGAAAAGCAGAATCCTGGCGAAGATTTTTCCGCACTTACATTTTTACACATGGCGATTCCTGAGTACCATGAATTATGGGATATGGAAGTCTGCTATGGTGAGAAAAATGAAGGTATAGGCTGTCCCCGGATCAATTCTGGATTTTTCACTGCAATGCTGGAAGAAGGGCATACCAGAGGACTATTCGCAGGCCATGACCATGCAAATGATTTCTGGGGTAAAATGTACGGAATCGTTCTGGGATACGGAAGGGCAAGCGGATACGGAGGCTATGGGAAAGAGGGCCTGAAAAGAGGGGCAAGAATATTTGTGCTGCAGGAAGATGATCTTACCGGATTTGAAACCTACGTGTGCCAGGAAGATGGAAGCGTGGTAAAAAATCCACCGCAGCATAAACCAGAGAGGGTGAGGGATGAAGGATGATAAAACTGGCTACTTTTAATATCCGATGTGATTACAATCAGGATGGCATAAATTGTTTTTCCAACCGAAAACCGTTGATTATAAAGAAAATAATCCAGGAACAGCCTCATGTTATCTGCTTTCAGGAGGTATTACCCCACGTTGCGGTGTGGCTAAAGGAAAATCTGACGGATTATTATATCATCGGGTGCGGGAGAAGCAGCTCTTTGGAAGATGAGCAGACTTCTATCGCATATCAGAAAGGGAAGTATAATCTGATCTCTATGGAAACTTTCTGGCTTTCCGAGACGCCGTCACAGCCCGGCAGCCGCTATCCCCAGCAGAGCATCTGTCCCCGGGCTTGTACGGAAGCAGTACTTCAGAATCTCCAGACTAAAGAGCTTTTCCGGATTATCAATATTCATCTGGATCATGAAGGAACCAAGGCACGGCTTCTGGGACTGAGCCAGATTTTTCAAAAGTTAAAGGCGGAAAAAGGATTCCATGATATACCGGTGATTCTGGCAGGGGATTTTAATGCTTTTCCGGATTCCGAGGAGATGCAGATTATGAAAGAATATCCAAGATTCCGTGATATGACAGAACTGGCAGGAGGAACCTTCCATGATTACGGGAACCTGTCAGAACCAGAGAAAATTGATTATATCTATGCTGAAGACAAACTGTGCAGCTGTGGCATCGAAAAGTGGATGGATTGCAGTGAAGGTGTATATTTGTCGGATCATTATCCTCTGTGTGTAGAAATGTACACTAAATAAAAAGGTTTTGTCCATTGTTGAAAATATGGAAAAAAATTTATAATAAACTCATCAAATAAAAGGAGGAGGAACAAATGCAAACTGCTGCTGCAAGAAAGCCTGTCAGGCAAAAGCCGGTCAAGGCACCGCTTGGAAAGCGGCTGCTCAAATACTGGCCCCTGTATCTGATGCTGCTGCCGTGTATTATATATTACATATTAATCTGCTACGTTCCAATGGCAGGAAGTGTTCTGGCTTTTAAAGATTATTCGTTTCGAAAAGGGATCTGGGGAAGTCCCTGGGTTGGGTTCCGCTACTTTGAATCCTTTTTCAAGAGCTATGACTGTTTCAGGCTGATTCGCAATACCTTAAGCGTTGGTGCGATTAAATGCATTCTGGAGTTTCCATTTGCTATAATACTTGCACTTCTGCTCAATGAAATCCGTAATTTAAGATTTAAAAAGATTACCCAGACCATCACCTATCTGCCGCATTTCTTATCATCGGTTATTATCGTAACCATGCTGCAGAGAATTCTGGCTCCCAATACCGGAGTATTAAATCAGATTATCACACAGATGGGCGGTGATGGAAGCACCTTCTTCCTGATGGAGGCTAAATATTTCTTCAAGATCTTATTTTCCATGGATTTATGGAGAAATATCGGATGGGATTCCATTATTTATCTGGCGGCAATCAGCAGTGTGGATCTTGCCCTGTATGAGGCGGCGGAGATGGATGGGTGCTCTAAGCTTAAGAAAATGTGGCACATTACGCTGCCAAGTATCCGGGGAACCATTGGACTGTTGTTTATTATGGGAATCGGGGGCTTGCTTTCCTCCGGATTTGAACAGATTTATTTGTTGAGAACGCCTGGCAATATGGCTTTGGCAGATACTCTGGATACCTATGTAGTTCGTGTGGGATTGCAGGGAGGTCAGTTTGGGTATGCCACGGCAATTGGTCTGATCCAGGGGATCGTAGGACTGGTAATGGTCATTATCTGTAACCGGATATGTAAAAAGACCACGGAAGTGGGACTATGGTGACAGAAATATGATAGAGAGATATAAAGTGAGCTATGAAATAGAGAGAGTTAAGAAGGAGGAATTGTTGATATGAAAAGGAAACTGGCAACAAAAATACTGGCGGTAATGATGGCAGGAACCATGGCAGCAGGGCTGCTGGCAGGCTGTGCAAAGGAAACAGGAAAGAATACGGATACCAAATCGGCGGATACGGGAGCGGAAGCAGCCGCTGACAAGCCGGATACCTGGATTGCAGACCGGACTATTAATGTGCAGGTATATGTGGATGACATTGGCTATACATTACCTGAGGACATAAACAGTACTCCGGTTATGCAGGAATTGACGAAAAGAACTGGTATTAAATTAAATATTCAGTATACACCAGGTGACAGCGATGCGAAAGTCCTGGCTTCCCAGCTGGCGGCAGGAACCATTCCGGACGTGATTGTCACTTATCTAAATGACTCCACCAGACCGGAGTTTCCGTTGCTTTTGAAAGCGGCAAAAGAAGGCATGTTTGCGGATGTATCCGGGTATATGAAAAACTCCAGGGTATATTCCAAATATTATGAAGACGATTATCTTCCTCATGATTCCCAGAAAAATATCGTATTCCGTGATGACTTTAAGGGGGCCGTGTATTTGCTGCACCTTGGAATCGATGAAATAGACCGTTCCCTGGAATACATTCCGGAAAATGAATATCTGGGCGGACCTTATATCCAGAAAAAGATTGCAGATGAACTAAAAATTGATCCAAGGGAAATACGTACCCCGGAACAATTTTATGACCTGCTTGTAAAAATTAAACAGGGCGGATTCAAAGATGATAACGGCAATGATGTATGGCCGCTTGGACCTAAATTCTGGGGAGGCTCTGTAGATGCATTGGAATTTGATATTGCAGGCCTGGACTGGGGCGTAAGCGACGGCTATAACATTGATGAAAATGGAAATGTCATGCATGAAGCAGAAACAGACCATGTATACGATAAAATCAATTATGTCAGAAAATTATTAAATGAAGGGCTGATGAATCCGGAGTTCTTTACTATGGACAGTACCCGCGCAGAGGAAGTATCCAAGACACATAATTCAGCGATTATCGGTGATGTTCATAACTATCAGGAAATTATTTACGGATCAGATGAATGGGTACCCCTTGGACCGTTAAATGACATCCAGGGCGACAACAAGAAAGTAACTCATGGAAAAACAGCAAATGGTGCCTGGGCGATATCTGCTGATGCCGAAAATCCGGAAGAGATCTTTAAATTCTTCGATTACCTGTCTACAAAAGAAGGAACACTCCTTTGCCAGTACGGGGTAGAAGGCGTTTCCTACAATATGGTGGATGGAAAGCCACAGCTGACCGATGAAGTGACCCAGAAGTTAAATGAAGGAGATACAGACTGGCTGGTAAATCAGGTTGGAGCCGGAATGGGCGGAAGCGGACTGGAATTTTTCAATTTTATATTAACCAATTTAAATCCTCTGGACAACTTTGGTGAAAGCCGTCCAGGTGCCTCATCCAGTACTACTTTTGAGCGTTCCGTTGAGGTGGCAAAAGAATACCCCAGAGTGAAAAAATTGATCGAAGGACTTGATGCAACGGCGTATCTGTCAGCAGAAGGAATGGAAGACGTTAAAGCACAGATGGATCTGTTAAACTATAAAGAAGTATTAACCCAGGCATTCTTTGCAAAGGATGACGCTGAAGTAAAATCCATCGTAGAATCTTTCCGTGCGCAGTTAAAATCAGCAGGTAATGACAAGTTTAAGGATTATCTGAAAAAGATGTATGAGGAAGATAAGACAGCAATCAATTTTTACAGCTAAATGAGGAAGCAATAGAAAGGACCGGATGCTTGCATGGGCAGAGAAAATAAACAAACTATCAAGGTGGCAAAGAAAATTAAGAAAAATCCAATGGATCGGTTTATACAGGTAATTATTTATCTGATCATCATCATCATATGTCTGTTAATCGTGCTTCCATGCCTTAACGTAGTGGCACTATCATTAAATGACGGAACCGATGCAGCCAAAGGCGGTGTATATTTCTGGCCCAGATTATTTACCCTGGACAACTACAAGGAAGTATTTGCAGATGGAAGTATCATGAAAGCATATGTAATAACCATTGCAAGAACGTTTATCGGAACAGCCGCCAGCCTGGCGGTAACATCTCTGGCAGCCTATTCCCTCCGGGAAAAGAAGCTGCCGGGAAACAAGGTCATCACCATGCTGATCACATTTACCATGCTCTTCGGAGGCGGTATGATCCCGACTTATATCCAATACAACAACCTTCATCTTCTGGATTCCTTCTGGGTGTATGTAGTACCCGGACTGGTAAGTGTTACCTATCTGCTTATGATGCGTACCTTTTTTGAATCTGTTCCGGAAAGTCTGGAAGAGTCAGCAAAACTGGATGGATGTGGATTTTTCGGGATCTATGGAAGGATTATGCTTCCCTTAAGTAAACCCGTAATTGCCGTTGTAGGATTATACACAGCCGTAAATCACTGGAATGACTGGTTTGCCGGAGCATTCTATATGAAGTCCAGTGCAATGTGGCCGGTACAGACCGTACTGCAGCAGATGCTGGCAAGAGCAATGGCAGCGCAGAAGGAAATTACATCCGTATCCCAGGCGCTGGCGCAAAATGCCAATACCGTCACATCGGATTCACTGAAGATGGCAGCGGTAGTAGTTACCACCCTGCCGATATTATGCATCTATCCCTTTGCGCAGAAATATTTTGCAAAAGGTGCCATGATTGGAGCAGTGAAGGGTTGATGTCTATACACTGGAGCGTGTTTAAAATTCTGTAACATCCTGGAGGATAATATGCCATTTGATTTTCATAACAAAGACAGAATAAAGAATTTATTGGAAGAATTGGAAGAGCTGCGTTACCACAGCTTACAGGAAATACCGGAGTTTCTCTGGTATGAGGATGACGGGAAGACAGGAAACCGTACCCCCATGGGAGAACCCCGCGTGGTAAGCCCGGGATTTCGTTGGAAAGGATGGGACCGCTATAACTGGCTGTGTACCCGCATCACCATACCAGAAACCATGAAAGCGGAAGAAGTAGTCGGGCTCTTTGACTTTGGGGCACGGGTGGGAACCGGAAATAACAGCCATTTTGAAAGCTTACTGTATTTAAATGGGGAACCTTACCAGGGCGTGGATGGAAACCACAGGGAAGTCTTCTTAAAGCCAGGGAAAAACGGATGCAGCCTGGAATTGAATTTCCGTGTCTGGTCTGGGTTAAACGGCGGCGGAAGACCCCGGGAAATGGCAATGGAAATAAAGCGTGCGCAGTTTGGTATACTGGATCATACGACAGACGATTTTTACTTTCTGGCAAGGACTGCCCTGGAGGCTTACGAGCTGCTGGATGACAGCCATGAGTATAGAGAATGGATTTTAAATACACTGGTGAAAGCTTTTGGGTATGTGGACTATACCGAACCCGGCAGCGGCGAATTCTATGAGAGTATAAAAAAAGCATATGCTTATTTAAACGGACAGATGGATGGAAGGGGAAAACCGGAAGTAGAAGTGACTTTACTTGGGCACACCCATATTGACGCAGCATGGCTTTGGAGGCTGTGCCATACCAGAGAAAAGGCGGCACGTTCTTTTTCCAGTGTGAACCGTTTAATGGAAGAATATGACCAGTATACTTTTTTGCAGTCTCAGGCACAGCTTTACGAATTTATCAAAGAAGATTATCCGGACATCTATGAACAGATCAAAAAAAGGGCTGCACAGGGGAAGTGGGAACCCTCAGGCTCCATGTGGGTGGAATGCGACTGTAATCTGGCTTCCGGAGAATCCATCATCCGCCAGATCCTGGTGGGAAAGAATTTCTTTATGCAGGAATTCGGCTATGAGAATGATTTTCTGTGGCTCCCCGATGTGTTCGGATATTCCTGGGCGCTGCCCCAGATACTGAAAAAGTCCGGCGTGAACACATTTATGACTACGAAAATCAGCTGGAATGACACCAATAAACTGCCCTATGATACCTTTTTATGGAGAGGGATAGACGGGACAGAGGTTACCACACATTTCATTACCACTACAGACCAGGGAGATTCATATTATACATATAATGGTGATACCAGACCATATGCTGTCAAGGGTGTCTGGGATAATTACAGCAATAAAGATCTGAACCGGGAACTTTTAATCGCGTATGGATATGGTGATGGCGGCGGAGGTCCCAATCGAGATATGATTAAGACCATGACCCAGCTGAATAAAGTACCGGGTATTCCCAAAGTCAAAACAGAAACTGCCCGCAGTTATTTCAAAAGGCTGAATCAGACCCTTTTGGAAAATCCCATGAATGGGTTCCTGCCTGTCTGGGATGGAGAGTTATATCTGGAATTTCACCGGGGAACTTATACTTCCCAGGCATATAATAAGAAAATGAACCGCAGAATGGAATATTGGTTAAGAGATACCGAACTGCTGAGTGTGCTGGCACTACAGCTTACCGGCTTACCTTATCCGTCAGAAACAATCTTAAAGGCATGGAAAATTGTTCTGTGTCACCAATTTCATGATATTCTTCCGGGTTCTTCTATTAAGGAAGTATATGAAGACAGTCATACCGAATATGAACGTGCCAAAGGGCTGTTGAAGCAGGTGAATGAAAATCTCAGCAAAGCCTTATATCAGCCGGAGGAAGGTGTGTATACGGTATTTAATAATGCAAACTGGAAGCGGAATACCTATGTCCTGATACCTGATACGGAAAAGACGGATTTCTTTATTGATGAAAATGGGAAAAAGCTGGATTCCAGATGGGAGAATGGGAGAAGTGAAGTATATTTATCGGATATAGAGCCATTTTCATTTGTATCCATTTATAAAAAAGAGGGTACAGCCGGTTCCAGACAGGAAATAGAGATCTTTGAAGCAGATACCCCGTATTATATAGTCTCCTGGAACAGACAGGGGCAGCTTACCAGAATATACGACAAGGAAGCAGCAAGAGAGGTACTCCCATCGGGAAAATGCAGCAATGTACTCCAGGTCTTTGAAGACAAGCCAAGATGTTTTGATGCATGGGAACTGGAGCCTACTATTGATTTAAAGCGAGAAGAAATCACCAATTGTATCAAAATTAAAGCAGAAGAGCAGCCGGCTGGAATTTATGTCACTTTCACCTGGGCTTATCATAAATCCAGGATCAGACAGACAATGTGCCTGTACCGGAACAAAAAAAGGATCGATTTTCGCACTGAGGCAGACTGGGAAGAACGCCAGAAGCTTTTGAAAACCGCATTTCCTGTGGATATCCGGGCGGTGGATGCCAGATTCGATATTCAGGAAGGCAATATGAGAAGACCGATTACCCGCAATACCCCCTGGGAAAGTGCCAAATTTGAAGTAGTGGCGCATAAGTGGGTAGATCTGTGGGAAACAGGATATGGAATGGCGGTCTTAAATGACTGTAAATATGGACATGACATAAAAGAAGATACCATTCGCCTGACGCTGATAAAATCGGCGGTGGACCCGGATTATACAGCAGATCTGGGACATCATGAATTCACGTATTCTATTTTGCCCCATCACAGAGAATGGTACCGGGCGGAGATAGAACAAGAGGCATTCGATCTGAACAATCCATTATCTGGAAAACCCGGAAAACCGGTTATGGAACATAGTTTTATTTCGTTTGACAGAGATGCAGTTGTAGTGGATGCTGTGAAAAAGGCAGAAAACAGCGATGCCATTGTAATTCGTTTTCATGAATTTAAAGGTTCCAGAGAAACGATCAAAATGCAGAGTGCTTTTAATATCAGGCAGTGGTGTGAATGCAGCCTGATGGAAATACCGGAAGGAACATTTCAGGAAGGGCCGGTAGAAATCTTCGTTAAGCCCTACGAGATTAAAACTATTATGGTGAATTTCTAACATAAAATACATACTTGTGGCAGCAGCCGGATGGACCCGCAGGCGCGTCCGTTTGGCTGGCTGCTCACGGGAATAAATGTCGGGCGAAAATGTCTGCGGGAGGAAAATGAAAATGCAGTTTCATATTAATGCCGGCTTAGATCCAATGGGAGAAGAAAGCAGGCTGATACTCATAGGAAAAAAAGGGGAGAAACTGAATGCCCCAATCATAAACAGCAGTATACAAAAAAGACAGATCACCAGGTGGGATATTCGAGAGAACAAAGAATATCCTTTTTGCGATTTACAGAAACAATCCCGGATACTGGGGAAAAATGCCGTGGGTGATATCCGGATTTACCTGGACGGAGTGTGCAGGGAAGAGGAAAGCGCAGCAGAACTGATTCGGCTTATGGTTAAGGCAATTGTGAAAGGCGGATATTCTTTTGCAAAAGAAGGGTTAAAAAAAATTGGAAATAATAGTATATTTATTAACAGGGAATTGTTTTCAAAATATCCCAAATGCCATTATACATTTATTACGAGATTTAATCTGTGCAAAATCCTGGAGGAAGCAGTAATGGATGCCAGGTGCATCAGCCATGCCAGAAGTCTTGGGAACCTTCCGGGCAATTATTTTGGAATCCGGGAGATGGAAGGGTATGTCAGAGAACTGGCGGATTATTATCATTTAAAAGCGGAAGTGTTTGATGACAGAGCTTTGAAGGAAATGGGATGCCAGGGAATTCTTGCAGTAAATCAGGGGAGCAGCAAAGAGGCAAGACTCCTGGTACTGTATTATGAAGGAAGTGGAGAAGGGAGCCTTACTGCCCTGGTAGGAAAATCGGTTATGTTTGACAGCGGGGGCTATCATTTAAAATCCATGGGTGACATGGAGGGGATGCAGTATGATATGTGCGGTGGTGCCAATATACTGGCGGCTTTTGAAACTGCAGTGCGTAATAAAAGCAAACAGAGAATCTGCGCCATTTTACCCTGCGTGGAAAACGTGATCAGTCCGGATGCCTGTAAAATGGGAGATGTAATTACGACCATGTCAGGTAAGACGGTAGAGATCTATAACACCGATGCAGAAGGGCGCCTGATACTCTGTGATGCGCTGACTTTTGCAGCAAAAATCGGTGCAGAGAGTATCATTGATCTTGCAACGCTCACCTATTCCTGCCAGAACGCCCTTGGGAGTGAGATAGCAGGGATATTTTCCAATTGTGACGAATTTTATGGGGAATTTCAGAACCGGGCAAAAGTCTGCGGTGAAAAACTCTGGAGACTGCCTTTAGATGCGTATTTTCAACAGGAAATCAAAGATTCCCTTACGGCAGATTTGATAAACTATGTTCCTGGAAAGGGCGGGGGTGCAAGTGTAGCGGCATCTTTTCTGGAAGAATTTATCGAGGAAGGAATCCGGTGGATTCATCTGGATGTGGTAGGACCTGCTGTAAATAAGCAGGAGACGGAAAGCTTGTGTAAAGGTGCCACCGGCGTTTTTACAGATACGATTGCTTCACTATTAGATGATAAAAGGAGTGACAAATAGATGGCAGATTATATCTTCGATACGTACATAAAAAAGGATGTTCTGGAAAATTATCTTTCCAGGGCAGTGACAGCAGCGGGATTATTTGAAAGCAATACTCTGAAGGATGACTTGAGAGTCATTCGTGATCTGGGGGTGAAGTTCTTAGGCAGAGCCTCGGGAGTCTGGTATATGACAATGGACGATGAGGTACATTTTGAAAAAAGCAGGATTCTGGCGGAAAAAGTCCATGCATTAGATGAGGAGATCATATTGCAGGCTTGTATATTCGAGATAATTGTAGAAAAAATCAATGAGATTCCCATTCCAGAATATGTTTTTGAAGCATTTGGCGAGAAACCGGAAAAAAGAAATTTTTGTCTGGAAAAGACCTTGTTTCCACAGAAACCGCCGGGGTTTATACATATAAGCCGTGAAAAAGAAAAAAACGGTGGGATACCCGACCTGAACCGTCTGGAGGCGAGAATGTGGTTTTATTACAGGGCCTGCCGTTATATTGACTGTGGATACGAAGCGCTCCATATGGGGCAGGTTCACTTGTATACCGCCAATGACAAAGGTTTTCTAAAAACAGAAGAGCTGTTTCAACTGATCAGGGATTATGCGAAAAAACATGCCCGCCGGCATAAAGTACTTCTGGATGCCCATACACATGGTATTAATATCAGTGGAAGATTGTTGTTTGATTATCATGCCATGCCATTTACGGGTGTTCCGCTGCTTGCGCATCCGGGGCATAAGCAGGTGCTGGTAAAAGAAGGGTTTAGCGAAGGAGGCAGCAATCCCAATGGATGGAGTGCCCAGGCAATGCCCTATCTTATGGAGTATGACAACTGGGGCGGGAAAGTAATAGAGCGGTTTGATGAGTTTACCAGAGAAGAGCTGGCAAGGAAAGACTGGTGGGGATATGACCAGATCGGATGGTTTGCTAACCAGGATGCAGCAACCCGTAATCATTTTCTGGAGTATACTTATTACTGGACAGAAATACAGAATCCAAATGCCTATTTTGAAATTCCGTTTCGAAGAATGCTCAGTGATGCAGCTCTCATGATGGAGAAAGAAGATGGAACAAAAGAGATTCAGGAGTTCTACCAGATCAACCAAAAAAGTAAAGACTGCCCCATGGGATTTTCCCAGGAAGAAGCTTTGCAAAGACTCTGGAAAATGAATCACAGCCTCCGTGAAAAAGCAGCCAATCCCGGAAATCTGATGGATTATGGAGCAAGAGACGTCTATGATAAAGAAACCGGTGTGAAACTTCCGGAAAAAGTAGTGGTTTATGGAAGCTTTCAACCTTCGGCGGGAGCCGTGGAAAATGATTCCAACAGTGAAGTGACCCGTATGTATTATCTGGGTGAGGGTATGTATGCGCTGACAGTAGTGATTCCCTATGCGGGAACATATGATTATGCAATATCCACTTATGGCACGCTGTCTGCAACATACTGTTACGACAGCTATCCAAGAAGCGGTTCATCAAATAAGGCAAGCCTTGTTACATACAGGGATAACGCTGTTGTGCGATTTACTTACCGGTTTACTGACAATAAAGTTTGTGCAGAAATCATAGAACCTGATTAAAATTGATATTAATTATTTTCAGTGAAAGGTAGATAACAACATGATCAAATATGAATTTAAATTTATAAGTTCCCTTACCAAAGTATTTCCAGGAATAGAACCGGAAGATGACTTAAAGGGAATAGCGTTATCCGGCTTCCTGGGAGAAACCATCTCCCTTCAATGTGCATATCGGGCAGAGACTTCGCATACCCGGTATGGGGCGGTAAAGGTGAAAGGGAGCTTAAAGGATGCGGTACGGATACGGGAAGTGAAGCTGATGCCCTCTATCCTGCCCTGCAACGGAGACTGCGATGAGCATTATCTCTCCAAAGAACCCGGACTTTATCCGGATTTATTAAGAGATATTTCGCTTGAAAAGATTCCATTTATTCCCCGCCCGTGGCACACATTATGGATTGATATGGAAGCAAAAGAGGGAATGGAGGGATTACAGGATCTGACCTTGCAGTTTTATGATGAAGATAATTTACTGGTCGGTGAGGTACATACAGAGATCTGCATCTATCCGGTTAATCTAAGCCCCCAGACCTGTATTCATACAGAGTGGTTCCATTGTGACTGTCTTGCTGACTATTACCGGGCAGAGCCCTGGTCTGCACGGCACTGGCAGATATTAAAGAATTTTATCACTCTATATGTAAAACGCGGCATTAATATGATTTTAGCGCCCACATTTACTCCTCCTTTGGATACCGTTATAGGCGGAGAACGCACCACGGTGCAGCTGGTGGATGTGAGTGTTTCGGATAAAAAATATATCTTTTCCTTTGAAAAACTTTATACCTATTTTCAAATGTGTATGGATTGCGGTGTGAAATATTTTGAAATCGCCCATCTTTTTACACAATGGGGGGCAAAAAGTGCACCCAAAGTGATGGCAGTAAAAGATGGTGTTATGGAACAGATATTTGGATGGGAGACGGATAGTCAAAGCTCTGAATACCAGGAATTTCTGGCACAATATCTGGATGCGCTGGTTCAAAAACTGGATGAATGGGATTTAAGAGGACGGGTATTTTTCCACTTATCGGATGAGCCGGAGGAAAAAGACCTGGAAATGTACCGGAAAGTAAGGGAATCCGTATCCGGCCATCTAAAGGGATACCCCATTATGGATGCAGTTTCCAGATATACTTTTTATGAAAGCGGAATCGTGGATAAACCGGTTCCGGGAATTGATCATCTGAATCATTTTTTAGAACATCAGGTACAGGGACTTTGGACCTATTATTGCGGGGCCCAGGGAAAAGATGTTACAAATCGTTTCTTCGCCATGCCTTCGGGAAGAACACGGATTCTGGGAGTACAGATGTATCAGTACCGCCTGGAGGGATTTCTGCACTGGGGATTTAATTTCTACAATTCGCAATATTCCCTGTCCCACATTAATCCTTATGAGGTCACGGATGCAGGGGCAGCATTTCCTTCCGGAGATGCCTTCCTGGTATATCCGGGAGAGGACGGCTGCCCGGAAGAATCCATACGCCTGATGGTATTATCCGAAGCCATGCAGGATATCCGTGCATTTCAGATGCTGGAAGAACTTACGTCAAGAGAGTATGTATTAGAACTGATCAGACAGACGGCACAGATGCCGGTAACCCTTGTTTCCTATCCGTACAGCAGTCAGTTTTTTCAGAAGCTCAGAGAAAAGGTAAACAGGGAGATCGCGAAAAGGCATTAGAGCGTATTTTAAATCACGCTCTAAGACCTTTCTGAATACCCGGATAAATATAGACACAGCAGCTTATGACAGCAAGAAGGGCAGACAGATGAAAAGTAAAAAAATTTACAGTTATTCCATATTTAAACAGCTGGTTTCATTCACTATCGTGATCAGCGTAGTACCGATCATATTAATCACCGGCTTTCTGTTTCAGAAAATAGAGCGGCTGATCGTAGGGGATCTGGTTAATTCACACGAACAAATTACAGCACAGTATATGAAAAATATTGAAGAAAAAATGCTGCAGTACCAGAACAGCCTGGATTTTATCGCGAATAATACCATAATACTGGACACCCTCACAAATTCATCGGCGGCAAAGAGTCCATACAAGAAGGGACAGGAAATCAGCACAGAGGTAACGAAATCGCTGCTGCTGGACCGTCCCAGTGAGATACGAAACTGTATGATTTATTCCAAAATCGCTGAGAACCCTGTGTATGGCAACAAAGCTACCATGATAGAAGCAGCAAAAAAAGAGTCCTGGTACCGTAATAAAAAAGCTCTGAATGAAGGCTGGTTTACTTACCTGTCTGCTGGAAAAGGTCAGACGATCTTGTCCATTCTGCGGGAAATAGAAAAGATAGACCTGCTTAATTACACAAAAAAAGATATTGGAATCGTAAAACTTGATATATTTATGGAACGTCTGTTTTCCCCCGGTAAGAACTGGGAAAATGATAAAAGTAATTTTGATGTTATCGTATATGGTGCAGACGGCAAAGCCCTCTATGATTCAGATCAGAATAAAGGGGAAGTTCTCTCGGAATTTTTAAAGCGTCAGGCAGATGGAGAACAGTATCATAACGGCAAAATCCATACCATATCAGACTATGTGGTAGCCAGTACCTCATTAGAAGAATATGGAATGAACATTCTGTTCTTATTTGCAAACAGTGAACTTATGGAGAAAAAAGGAGAGATACAGCTTCTGGTGATCCCCCTTTTACTGCTGGTTATCCTGGCAATATTATTTTTTTCATACTTATTCACATACCGTTTTTCTGCAAGGGTTGGGGCGCTGGTACAAAAAATTAAAGTTGCGGAGACCGGCGATCTTACCATTACAGAGCCCATTGCCGGTAGTGATGAAATCGCTTATCTGGACAAACAATTCAGCCATATGCTGAAAAAACTGGAAAAGCTGATTCGAAAAAACTATATACAGCAGTTGGAAAATAAAGAAACACAGCTGCGTAATCTGCAGCTTCAGATTAATCCGCATTTTCTATACAATACACTGGAGACGATCAGCTCAATCGCTGCAGTCAATCAGGCGTTTGTGGTATGTGATATGTGTGAGAAGCTGGGCGAAATCTTCCGTTACAGTCTGGGTAAAAATTACGGAGAATTTGTAACAATTGCCCAGGAACTGCATCATACACAGAATTATATATTTATTCAGAAAATACGTTATAACGAACGCTTTGAAGTCTTTTATAATGTGGAGGCAGATGTGGATCGTTACATGATTCTGCGGTTTATTTTACAGCCGATTGTAGAGAATGCGATTGTACATGGGTTGGGGAATCTGACATCAAAAGGGACCCTTGAGATCTCGATACGCAGGGAAAAGGAGGCATTGCTCATTGTTATTGAAGATGACGGAGTTGGGATGGATGAAGAACGGGTACGGGATTTAAATGCTTTTATCAATGAGCCGAAAGAGGTACAGGATAATAAAAAAAGCATTGGGATCCGCAATGTAAATCAGAGGATACAATTATCGTGTGGGAATGAATATGGGATATCCATTGATAGCATGCCATATCAGGGAAGCCGGTTTTGCATTCGGCTGCCATTAATACAAAGGGGAGGAGATATGTAATGAACTACCGACTATTGATTATCGATGACGAAGAGCTAATCAGAAAAGGTTTTCTTGCCAGATTAAAGTATTTAAACCTGGAATTTGAGGAAATTCTGGAAGCTTCATCCGGGCAGGAGGCCCTGACGATTCTTCAGGAAAAAAGTGTGGAAATCGTAGTGACAGATATCCATATGCCGGATATGGACGGGCTGACATTTATAGAAAAAGCAAAGCCGCTGTATCCCCATATGAAATTTATCATCTTAAGCGGTTATGCGGAGTTCGCCTATGCGGAACAGGCAATTTCCCTGGGGGCAAAAGCTTATCTTCTAAAGCCGTTGTCCAATGATGAACTGAAAAAGGTTATGGAAAAAACCATACAATCACTGCAGGAAGATGAGATGATACGCAATACCATATCCAGCCAGACCAAACTGCAAAAAGAGAAAGAGCAGTATACACTGGAAAAAGGCATACATGCGCTGGTCAGCAAACAGGTGATGGAGACTGAAGAGAAAGGGCTCCTTTATGAAATGCTAAAAAGTGACCATCCCCGTTTTTTCAGCTCGGGCTGTTTGCATTTTCTTGGAATTATAAATATTGACGGGAGAAGCTATTCCGGCAGCAAATTTGGGCATGAAGATATTGAATTAATCCGGTTCTCCATCAGAAATGTATTCTCCGAAATCGTTTCCGCCTGTGACAAAGTAATGGTGAATAACCTGTCAAATTATAATCAGCTCTTTGCAGTATTTTCGTTAGAAAGAGAAAAGCTTTTGCGAAATGAAATAGAGCAGATTTTCCTGAAACTGCAAAATATTTTTGAAAAGCAGATGGATATTTTTCTGACCATGGGATTAAGCAAAAGTACGCTGCATTTATCTGCAGCCAGTAAAAACGAAGCGATGGAGGCATTAAAGCAAAGGCTTGTCTATGGAACCTCTAACATTTATTTCTATGAAGATGCCAGGATATTCAGTGCAGAACAATTTCCCACGGCTGCATTAAATATGCTGTATCACTATATCGAAAGGCACGATATTGGTAATATCCAGACCCTGATTCACGAAATATTTTCGGAAGAAAAACTATTCAAATATAACGTGACTTACATCCGGGTCATGTGGGTGAGGATCTTAAATATGGTTCTGCGTAACTTCAATTCAAAAGGCATCCATAATCCCAAAAGCATGGAAAAGCTTCTTTCCAGTTTCAGCATATTGGATGAGCTTCACAGCGTGGAAGAAATGGAGGGCTATCTCATCAATGTGGTAATGGAATGCATGCAGAACGAAGGCGCTGTAGATACCAATGCCAGGAATAAAATCATGCTGGCAATTCAGTACATACAGGAAAATTATAATGAGAATATTGCTATAAATGAGCTGGCGGAACGATATGGGATGAGCCCCAATTATTTTTCCTCCGTATTTAAGAAAGAGCTAAAGCAGTCAACCGTAAATTATATTACGGAATTTAGAATCAAAAAGGCAAGGGAATATCTGGTGGAAACAGATAAAAGCGTTGTAGAAATCGCAAAGAAAGTGGGGTATGAGGACAGTCAGTATTTTTTCCGGGTGTTTAAAAAGTCCACAGGGCTAACGCCTCTGCAATACCGGCAGCAGAACAGGTAAAAATGATGTATCAGGGAGGAATTACATTGCATAAATATAAGAAAATAGCAGATGTGCGAATGACAACCATGTTGTTTGTATTATGCTGGATTGCCTATTTTACGTCCTATCTGGGGAGGCTCAACTATTCCTCAGCCATGACGGTCATGATCAAAGAAGCAGTACTTTCAAAATCCCAGGCAGGATTTATCAGTATGACTTACTTCTTTGCATATGGAATCGGGCAGCTGTTAAACGGATTCTTGGGGGACAAAGTAAATCCCAGAAAAATGATTTTTTTAGGGTTGTCAATTTCGGGGGTAGCAAATCTTGTTATGGGATGTTTTGCTGATTTTGGTATCATGGGGCTAGTCTGGTGTATAAATGGTTATGCCCAGTCTATGATATGGCCTCCCATTATCCGCATTTTTGCAGAAATGTTAGAAGAAAAAACGAAACTCCGTTTTTGTATTAACATTATATCCACGCAGGCACTGGGAACGCTGGCGTCCTATCTGCTGTCTGCTGCCGTAATTTACCTGAATGGCTGGCATGGGGTGTTTTTTGCAGCAGCAGCATTGCTTATAGCAGCGGCACTTTTATGGGAAATTAAATTTCGAAAAATAGAAAAGTTTTCCAGGGAATTTGGTGTGGACGTTGAGAAAGAAGATAATAATCGGAATAATATACAAAAGCCGCAGGTTGCCTTTCACAGGATTTTGGCAGGAAGCGGAATTCTTGTCATTCTGATTCCGGTAATTGTACATGGGGTTTTAAAAGACGGTGTGACCTCCTGGGTTCCTACTTATATCAGCGAAACCTTTCTGACATCCCCGGCACTTTCAATTCTGGTGACAACCATTCTGCCTGTTATTAATCTGACAGGTGCTTATGCGGCTCAGTATCTGTACCGAAAATGGAAAAAGCAGGAGACAAAGACAGCAGCATGCTTCTTCATGGCAGCAACGGTATCACTGCTTTGTCTGTGGCTCCTTGGCAGTAAGTCATTGATACTTACCGTTATTTTATTATCCGTCATTACAGCATCTATGATGGCTGTAAATACGGTCTTCGTAAATCTTCTTCCTTTAAGGTTTGAAAAAGCAGGAAGGGTCTCAACCGTATCCGGTTTCCTGAATTCCATGGCATATCTGGGCTGTGCCATTTCTACATTTACAATCGGGATTCTGGTACAGCAAACAGGCTGGGACAATACAATTTTAAGCTGGCTTGGAATCACCTTCTTAGCACTGATAATGTGTATGCTGTTTCGCAATAAAAAGATTGCAAGTGAATAACGGAGAAAAGGGACATGCTTTGACGCATGCCCCTTTTGTGATTAATATTAATTTATATTATTTTGTGATAACAGTACCCGTCTTACCAAGATAAGCATCACAGGCATGTTCCATATTTGTAATAATTGCCTTGCGGTCATTGCCGGATGCAACAAAATCAATGGATGCCCGGATTTTAGGAAGCATGGCAGCCTCACCGAATTCATGATGGTCAATGTGTTCCTGTGCTTCTGCAGAACTAATCCGGTGGAGTTCCTTCGGTGCATCGGATTTATAATCAATGCAGACATATTCTTCGTTTGTTAAGATGATCAATGCGTCAGCGTCAATCAGTTCAGCTAATTTTCCGGCTGCATAATCTTTTTCGATAATTGCGCTGGCACCTTTGAGCTCGCTGCCCTGTTCCAGTACCGGAATACCGCCGCCGCCGCATGCGATTACGATCTGGCCGGCATTTACAAGGGCTTTAATGGCATCGATTTCAATAATATCCTTAGGTCTTGGAGCCGCAACAATTCTGCGGAAACCCTTGCCGGGTTCTTCGATAACATAGTTGCCCTTCTTTTCTTCTTCTTCTGCTTCTTCCGCAGTAAGATAACGTCCGATTACCTTAACGGGATTATAAAAAGCATCGTCATAAGGATCCACCAGAACCTGGGTGAGAATCGTGCTTACCGTATTGAAAATACCGCGTTTAATTAACTCTGCACGGATTGCATTCTGTAAATCATATCCAATATATCCCTGGCTCATGGCAGAGCATACGGACATAGGAGCCTGTGTATAATCCTCATGAACCTTCCCGAATTCATTCATGGCTGTATGGATCATTCCTACCTGGGGAGCATTACTGTGAGAAATTACCAGCTGGCATCCTTCTTCTATTAAATCAGCAAGGATCTTGGCAGAATTTTTAACTGCAATCTTTTGATCCGGAAATGTAGTGCCAAGCGCTTTATGGCCAAGTGCAATAACAACCTTTTTCTTCATAATTCAGTTACCTCTTTCAATCTGTATTCTTTGTTTCACTCCGTAAACTTATATTCTATTATATAGTTAGGGGAGGGAAAAAGCAATATTTTTCAAAAGAAGGTTGGGATAAACTTTTACGGTGCAGTGGTATTGGAATGGGTTATATCAACAAGAACTGTTCTTTTCTGTGTAAGATATAAAATATAAAATATTAGAATAATTTAAAATTATCAGATAATTAACACAAAAACAAAGCATAAAAAATTAATATAAAAAAATATAAAAAAGAGGTTGACAAATTGGACTATGGGGAATATAATGAAGACAACAAAAAGATAAAAGATCAATTAAAACTTAATTAACTAAGGAGGAGAGTCCCATGGGAACTTAATCTTAACATTTTAATTTACAAAAGTGAAACGAATGGAAAAGTAGATGTTGATAAGCAAATGTAGAAACAAAAGCGAAAGCAAGCAGTATACAGATGTGGTAAACCAAATACAAAGTACAGAAGAGAACAGATGTAAGTTTAAATGATATAATCTAAGAAAGCGAGGTACGGACCACCAAAATATTAAGCGCAGTTGCTTTTGTAAAACACAGAAGTAACCAAGAACGGATGACATTGTAAGCAATGTATATAAAGTTTTAAGAGCTCAAGAAACAAATGGTTAAGAGGTAGAAAGTTTTAATCATGTAACAAACCGATTTGAAAGCGTCAGCTTTCAGAATCAAAAGAGTTTAAAGTTAACAGTTTTAAACAGAAGAAGTTTAAAAGAAGTTATTTAAGTAAAAAGAATTAAAAGGTTTTAAGCAGCAAGAGGTTTGAAGTGAGCAGTTTTAAGCAATTGTAGTTGAAGTAGAAGAATTTAGACGAATCGTTTAAGAGATTGGAGTTTTTAGGAAGTAATTTAATATTTTTGATCAGGGTGTAAATGATCAGAGGTTTTGGATGAAGAGTTAAGAGCCAATACTTAAAAAGCAAATGTTTAAATAAGTATTTTAACAAAGTGGTTTGAAATGAAGTATCAGAACCAGAAGTAGTTTAAGAATTTTATGAAAACTTAGAAAGCGAGGAATTTAAACAACAGAAGTTTAAAACAGAATGATTTTAAACAAAAGAAGTTTAAAATGTAAGAGTTTTAAACGGAGAATTAAGGTATAATCAAAACCTTAGAAATTGTAATTGAGAAAAGTCGACGAATAAGATTACAAAGATGAAAAAGAGGTAAAAGAATGATTGAAGTTCATTAGGGACGAGTATCAACAAGGTGATGTATAGTTGATGCTCGTTCCTATTTTTTTGCGTTCTGATATATATTTACAAAAAGCGGGGCTTTGCCGGTGATCGGGAAGTATAAAGCTGTGAGGGGGAAACTCTTTGCGGCTTTTTTTGCGGATGGAATAAAAAAATTTTCCTAAAGGTATATTTCATGTACAACCTCATATATTGGTTAAAAGGGGTGAGGGCATGAAAGGAAAAGATGATTTCGTTAGAATTTTTGCGACGGGAATCCGGGACATTTTACAGAAGATAGATGTTGATTTTGAAAAACTCCAGGAGATCAGACTAAGAGTTGATAAGCCGCTGTTGATTACCTGTGCGGGCAGAGAGTATTTCGTTTCCGGTAAGGGACGGTTAAGTACAAGGGAAGCAGATGGCTACATGGTTCAGAAGAAAGAACTTCTTGAGACGATGGAATATATTTCAAATTATTCCCTATATGCTTTTGAAGATGAATTAAAGCAGGGATTTATTACAATACAGGGCGGGCATCGGGTTGGAATAGCAGGAAAAATTATTATGGATGGGGAAAGGATTAAAAGTGTGAAGTATATTTCTTTTATAAATGTCCGTTTGTCACATCAGATAAAGGGATGCGCAACAGAAGTGCTTCCTTATGTAATACAGGGGGATGAAATCTGCCATACGCTGATTATCTCTCCGCCCAGGTGCGGAAAGACAACCTTATTAAGGGATATGATCAGGCAGCTTTCCAATGGGACTTCTTATTTTCAGGGGAGTACGATTGGGGTAGTAGACGAACGGTCGGAAATTGGAGGAGCATATCTTGGAGTGCCCCAAAATGATCTGGGTATCCGGACAGATGTGCTGGACTGCTGCCCAAAAGCGGAGGGGATGATGATGCTGGTGCGTTCTATGTCTCCCAGAATTATTGCCGTGGATGAAATTGGAGACTATGAGGATATTCATGCCATTGAATCCGTGATACATTGCGGCTGTAAGCTGCTGGCTACGGTGCATGGAAGTTCCATTGAAGATGTAAAAAGAAAACCATTACTTCAAAAACTGGTTCTAGAACGGGTATTTGAAAGATATATTATTCTACACAACTACAAACAGATAGGCAAGGTCAAAGAAATATTTGATGAACGTGGGACAAGGCTGTATGAAAAGGAGGTACTTTCATGCTGAAGATGCTGGGAATAGGTATGGTAATCGCAACATCCTCGGCGATTGGTTTTTCAATGAGCAAAGACCTGGAGAAGAGGGTAGTGCAGTTAACTGAGCTAAAGCGTATGTTTGTAATGCTGCAGGGAGAAATAAAATATGGAAAAACACCGCTGGCAGAAGGGTTTGGCAAAGTGGGACAACGATCAGGGCCGTTGTTTCAGGGGTTTCTGCAATATCTGTCAGAGGAAATGGAGAAGCGGGATGGAAGAAGCCTTTCCAGGATTTTTGAAGAGGGGGTGGATTTAAAGCTGGAGCACTGCTACCTTGCAAAAGAGGATCTGGAACAATTGAAAACGGTGGGAAGCCATCTGGGCTATCTGGATATTGACATGCAGCTTAGAAACATTGACTTGTATTTAGAGCAGTTAAATGAAAATTGTATACAAGCCAGGCAGAATTACCAGAATAAATCAAGGGTTTATCACTGCCTTGGCGTGATGGGAGGGCTGTTTCTGGCAATCATCTTAATCTGACAGCGTGCCGGCAGTATGGCACATATTATGGAATATAGGCAGGGTCAAAAAGCCAGGTACTTCGTTTTGATTAGAAAACGGTGTATCAGCAGATGAAGGTGAGGGGAAAAAGATGAGTGTAAATTTAATATTTAAAATTGCGGCGGTCGGAATTCTGGTTTCGGTACTCAGCCAGGTACTAAAGCATAGTGGAAGGGAAGAACACGCATTTTTGACTAGTCTTGCCGGACTGGTGCTGGTGCTTTTCTGGATACTGCCTTATATTAATCAATTATTTGAAACAATTAAGAGTCTGTTTGCGCTTTAAGGGGGTGCATCGGTAATGGATATGATGAAAATAGGAATTCTTGGGATAGCAGGAATTCTGACAGCTCTGTTTATCAAAGATGTAAAGCCCCAGTTTGCCGTATTTATCAGTATGGCAACATGCATATTAATATTTTTCTATGCAATTGAAAAACTAACCTTTTTGACCCAGACCCTGGAGACTTTGAAAAATTATATTGCATTGAAAGATTCTTACCTGAGTATCTTACTTAAAATAATCGGCATTACCTATATCGCTGATTTTTCCTCAAATGTCTGCAAAGATGCCGGATACTCGGCAATTGCCGGGCAAATTGAAATCTTTGGAAAGATCTCCATTTTTGTGGTAAGTGCTCCGGTGTTAATGGCGCTTTTAGACACGATTCATGATTTTATGAGTTAGAGCCTGTTTGTAAATTTATTTCTGCACTCACCTGTCAGAAAGCAATTTCCAAACACGCTCTGGAAGGAGGAGTATGGGGGTGATGAAAAAATTCTGGTTTGTCCTGACCTTAATCGGCCTCATCTTCCTTGGGACATCCATGGTGGTACAAGCAGAAGCGAAAGAAGAGGAATTGCAGGAGTCCTATTTGGACGAGCTGGATTTAAATGAAATTGAATCTACGCTGGACAACATACTGGGGGATACAAAATTTGATTTTAAGGATGCACTTGGGAAGCTGATAAAAGGGGAAATGCCCATGACGCCTTCCAGTATCCTGCAAATTGTAAAAGAAGCATTTTTTGCAGAGTTAAATCAGTATAAATCAACTATGATGCATATCATAATGATCGTTATAGCGGCAGCTATTTTTACAAATTTTACCGGGGTATTTGAAAAAAGCCAGATAGCGGATATTAGCTTTTATATGATGTATCTGCTGCTGTTCACGGTTTTGATTAAGGCATTTTGGGATATGAGCCAATTGACAATGGACACACTGGGACAGGTTCTGAATTTCATGAAGGTACTGCTCCCCGCTTATTTTGTAGCAGCCACTTTTGCGGCTGGTTCCATAACTGCAGCTGGATTTTATGAATTGACGCTGATTCTGATTACTGTGATTCAGTGGGTTTTAAAATATCTGCTGCTGCCGGGAGTAAATCTGTATGTGCTTTTCCTTTTATTAAATCATCTGGCAAAAGAAGAGTATTTATCAAAAATGGCAGAATTATTAAATTTAATGATTTCCTGGGTATTAAAAACGCTTTTGGGAGCTGTGATTGGGATACAGACAGTACAGTGTCTGATCATGCCGGCAGTGGATTCTCTTAAAAATACCCTTTTGCATAAAACTTCCGGGGCAATTCCTGTTATCGGAAATGTGTTCAATGCAGTTTCTGAGGTGGTGGTGGGGTCAGCAGTGCTGGTCAAAAATGCTGTAGGTGTTGCTGGACTGATTGCAGTATTGATAATCTGCCTGATGCCCTTAGTTAAACTGGTGATAGGTACCTTTATGTACAAGCTGTTAAGTGCAGTGATACAGCCTATTTCGGACAAGCGGATGATTGACTGTATTGCCAGTATAGGAGATGGGGCGGCACTTCTTGTGAGAATCCTGTTTACTGCCGGGGCGTTATTCTTAATTACGCTGGCAATGGTAACTGCGTCCATTCGGGGATTGTAGCGTTTATAGGGAGGTGAAGGAATGTCCGGGATTTATACCTGGGTGCGCAATATTGCCTGTTATCTCTGTGTCTTTAATGTGATCCTTCATATTGTGCCAAATGAAGGCTTTAAACGGTATGTACGGTTCATTGGCGGCATCCTGCTGGTAATACTGGTTATGGCACCACTTGCTAACCTTACAAATATGTCGGAATCTTTTGACCAGGCACTGCGCATTGAGGGGCTTAAGGAGGAACTGGATAATGTAAAGACAGCAAAAGAGGGACTGGAGGGTTTAAAATCAGATAAGATCGAACAGGCTTTTTCAACAGAAATAAAGAGGCAGGTCGAACAGATCGTGATCCAACATGAGTATTATCCGGTTTCTACTTCGCTGGAATATCAGAAGGATGGAGAAAGTATCGTCGGTATTGAATCTGCCGATCTGGTGATTTCCAAAAAGAATACAAAAATTGATATTCACGTGGGACAGGCAGCAAAAGGGGATGGAAAGGAGAATGAAGCTGTGAAAAGTATAAAAAAAGAGATTGAGGAAGTATATCAGATACCGGTTGGACATATAAATATTGATGTACGGGAGTAGTTCACATGGGAAAAGGATTAGGGCCGATTATTGAAAAATTAAAACATATGAATAAAGACCATCTTCTGATTGCCCTGCTGGCGGGGGTGCTGCTTCTGGTTATTGCAATTCCAACACAGGATAAAAATAGTACGCCGTCCGTTCCGACTACTGAAAATACGTCAGGACTTACAAATACCACAAAGAAAGATGATCTGGATGTTCTGCAAGGGCGGCTTGTACAGACACTGAGCAAGGTGGAAGGGGTGGGTAAAGTAGAGGTAATGCTTACGCAGAAATCTTCAAAAGAGAAAATTGTGGAAAAAGACTCGCCGGTAACAGATAAAAATACGGAAGAGAAGGACAGTGAAGGGGGAATCCGTTCCACTATGGAAAATGTAACGGGGGAAGAAACTGTCTATGAAAAAGACGAAAATGGAAACCAGGTTCCATATGTAGTAAAAGAATTGGAACCGGAAATTGCGGGAGTACTGATCGTGGCAGAGGGCGGAGGTGATCCGGTGACAGTTAATAATATTACTGAGGCAGTTATGTCATTATTTGATATCGACGCGCATAAAATCAAAGTAATGAAGATGAATTAAGGAGGGGGAAAGTGTGAAACATATTTTTAAGAAGAATCAAATTATTATTACGGCACTTGCAGTCATGATTGCAGTTGCAGGGTACTTAAACTACTCGGGAAATAAGCTTGGCAAGGATGCCACACAATCTGCACTTGATAAAAATGGGGTAGTAAGCCAGAAGGAAACGGAAAGTGAGATGAAAAATGAGAGTGCATTAGTGGACATTCCAAGCCTGGATCAGGATTTGGAAGACGTATCAAGCGACAGTGCATCTGCAGACATTACAACGGGAACTGAGAGTGCATCCGCAGACATTTCTACGGATGGAACGGCTTTGGCAGATACATCTGATTCCAATACCGCTTCAGCTGATCTCTCATCAGAAGACACTGCATCGGCCGACACGGCTTCATCAGATGCCAGCATTGAAACAGCAGAAGGCGAAATCAGCGATACACCAGGGGAAGCAGTTCTTACAAGTTCAGCTACCAGTTCCGGATTTGCTGCAGAGGCCAAACTGTCCAGAGAACAGGTTCGTGCTAAAAATAAAGAAACTCTTCTTGGCGTTATAAACAACGAAAGCATCAGCCAGGACCAGAAACAAAATGCAATTGATGATATGACAGCTATGACGGATATCACAGAACGTGAAGCAGCAGCAGAACTGATGCTGGAAGCAAAAGGATTTAAGAATTCCGTTGTCAGCATTACAGATGATAAAGCAGATGTTGTTATCGGTATGGCAGAAATCTCTGATTCTCAGAGAGCCCAGATCGAAGATATTGTAAAACGTAAAACAAACATCGCCGGAGAAAATATTGTAATTACACCTATGACGCAGAGTGAATAGTGTATTATCAAGGGGAGCCAGACTGAAAAAAGTCTGTCTTCCCTGATTGACAGTTGACAAGAACCTTGTTAAAATAGCTAGTGGCTGTCAAAAACTGCCTCAAATTGGAAAGCACATCCTGATACGAGCAATTTTCAGACACGATCAGTGAAAATAGATATATATGGAGGAATTACCGTGGGTAACAATATAACAAATGAAATAAAGAAAAGAAGAACCTTTGCCATCATTTCACATCCGGATGCTGGTAAGACTACATTGACGGAAAAGTTCCTGCTTTATGGAGGAGCAATTAATTTAGCCGGTTCCGTAAAAGGAAAAGCGACTTCCAGACATGCGGTGTCAGACTGGATGGAAATAGAAAAGGAAAGGGGTATTTCGGTAACTTCCTCTGTACTGCAGTTTAATTACGGCGGTTTCTGTATCAATATTCTGGATACACCGGGACATCAGGATTTCTCGGAAGATACCTATCGTACACTGATGGCGGCGGATTCCGCAGTTATGGTAATCGATGCTTCCAAAGGTGTGGAGGCACAGACCAGAAAGCTTTTTAAAGTATGTGTGATGCGTCATATCCCCATCTTTACATTTATCAACAAGATGGACAGAGATGCAAACGATACATTTGAATTATTAGATGACATTGAAAAGGAACTGGGAATTGCAACCTGCCCGGTAAACTGGCCGATTGGTTCCGGTAAAAACTTCAAGGGTGTTTACGAGCGTACAAGCCATAAAGTAACCACGTTTACAGATACAGAGAAGGGAACAAAAGAAGGAGAAACCAGAGAATACGATCTGGATGATCCCCAGTTGGAAGCCTTTATTGGTACGGAAAATAAAGAACAGCTTCTGGAGGAAGTAGAGCTTTTGGATGGAGCCAGTGCTGAGTTTGATCAGGATCTGGTAAGCAAGGGCGAATTATCCCCGGTATTCTTTGGATCTGCTTTGACGAATTTTGGAGTTGAGATTTTTTTAAAGCACTTTTTAAAGATGACAAGTTCTCCCCTTCCCAGAAATGCAGACATTGGAGAAGTAAATCCGATGTCGGAAGATTTTTCAGCATTTGTGTTTAAAATTCAGGCGAATATGAATAAGGCACATCGGGACAGGATTGCATTTATGCGTATCTGTTCCGGTAAATTCGATGCGGGTATGGAAGTTTATCATGTGCAGGGTGAGAAAAAGCTGCGCCTTTCCCAGCCACAGCAGATGATGGCACAGGAACGCCACATTGTGGATGAAGCATATGCAGGAGATATCATCGGCGTATTTGACCCGGGTATTTTTTCAATCGGAGATACCATCTGTATGCCGGGGAAAAAATTTGCATATGAAGGAATCCCTACCTTTGCGCCGGAGCATTTTGCACGGGTACGCCAGGTGGATACCATGAAGAGAAAGCAGTTTGTGAAGGGAATCAATCAGATTGCCCAGGAAGGTGCGATTCAGATCTTTCAGGAATTTAACACCGGTATGGAAGAGATCATTGTGGGGGTAGTAGGTGTCCTGCAATTTGAAGTATTAAAATACCGTCTGGAAAATGAGTACAATGTGGAAATCCGTATGGAAACTCTGCCTTACGAACATATCCGCTGGATCGAGAATAAAGATTATGATATGACGAAACTGATTGGCACTTCTGATATGAAGAAGATCAAAGACCTGAAAGGTAATCCACTGCTTATCTGGGTAAATTCCTGGAGTATCCGAATGACCCAGGAGAGAAATGAAGGGCTTGTGCTCTCAGAATTCGGAAGATCCTAAGTAAAAATACTAGAGCCTCCCGGCGTTTACGTCGGGAGGCTCTAGAGCGTGTTTTAAAATTGCTACACATTGGTCATTTTAACCAAATTAATATTGAAGCGATACACAAAAATCC
>OKWQ01000162.1_pt1 | contig 44680 bp, 33 predicted proteins | sample 1607071 | NCBI WGS metagenome assembly OKWQ01 (sample SAMN07501039, study PRJEB24779) | human gut metagenome
CAACCACGCCCCTTTAACTCTAAAAGGACACCTTTTTCTTCGTCAGCCGACGTATAGATAAAGATGTCCCCTAAAGAATAATGCTCCGTATAACTGTAACGCCCGTAATCTTCATGGAGCATATAGTTGATATTCAGTTTTAATATGTCTTTGATGATGTGCTGTATATCCAGCGTGGGAAAACGGATTTTCACATAATCAAACAGCATGGTAAGCGGTGCTTCTGGATTGAACCTTGCCAGTTCTTTATGCAGAGTTTCCAGAAGTTCTTTTGACGGCTTCATTTTTCCACTTTCTATCTTGTTGAGATATTCCCTTGTGATACCAGAAGCCAACGCCAGCCTGCCTTGTGAGATACCATAAGCAATCCGTTTCTCCCGTAATTCTTTTATCCATTGTTCTTCATTCAGAACCATACCCCCAATCTGTAAAGTGTGAAGTTTTTTAAGGCGACTTCACAACTGAATTTTGCTAGGAAATCATGCCAGAAGCCTTATGTTTCCTATGTTTTTTGTCTATTGTCTATTTGCAAACGTACCCCTCTGTTAGATACCGAGGGGTTTTACCTGCTGGCGTGGCTGACGCCACACCAGCAACGGCTAGTCCGTGCCGTCGCCTTTCGCTTCGCCCGTCGCCGTCCCGTCCTGCCTTGCTTGTGCAAGAGAGCCGATAGTCTGCAAAAAATCATGTTCTTTCGGGACTAAAGGCGTGTAAAATTCGCTGATAACGCTTGTTCCCACATCACAGTAGCCACGCCCCTTGATACGCTTCTGGAAAAACTGCTTTTTCACATCTGAACCGAACAGCATACCGTAGCCTAATTCGCTGATACGACCAAGCCCCACACGGAAATTGAAGTTATCTCTGATACCGTCCGAGAAATACTTTGCGTCTGGACGCTGGCAGGCAACGATAAGGAAATATCCTGCTTGTCGCCCTAACATAACGATTTTCTTTAACTGGCTAAGTAAGCCAACACTTTCTTTTGTCCCTAGCATTTCAAAAAATGCCACATATTCATCAAAGATAAGAAAGCAGGGTGGCAGTCCCAGATAGGCGTAGTTTTCGCCCGTCTTATAGTTCGGGTGTCGCTTCATTTCCTCGCTTCGCTGTACCATGCCCTCATAAAAGGCATTGACGCAATCAATCATTTCTTCTTTGGTGTGATACACATTTCCCATAACTGTTCCCAAGTCCGCAAGGTCAGATAGCGATAGGTAACTCTTTGATGTTATCTCCAAGTTTTCCCCCGCTTCACACCGTACATGAAACTTTCGCTTCATACGGCGTTCCATCATATTCAAATAGATTCATAAGTTCTGGTTATTTTATTGCTTGGTATCCATAGTTCGCTCGTATTTTGTTCAGCTTTTTCTTTTGTTGACTGCTCAAGCCATAGTTCATCAACCACATTTTCGCCTGTTGTACTGATTCAGTCAGTATCGCTTTTGATATTGGTATTTCAACAAATACAAGATTTTGGTATTTATCTCTATCTGTTTCGGTAATATTCTTGTAGATACAAACCATATCAGTCGGGCTATGCCTTCGATTAGTGATATAGCAATTGCCTTGTTGGGCTATAAATACCGAAATTCGATTATCATTAAATTCAACACTCTTTGTGGTGTCTTTATACTCTAAAAGAATCCGTATCTCTCCTTTCGTTACCAATGCTATTTCCTCATGTATTTTGCTTCTTCCGTGTTCTGTAAAGTTGCATATATCCTGTGAGAAATTCAGCGGATTTTTGTGTTTTACTCCGTTGATTGGCAATAGAGGAGTATCGGCAATCATAATAATTTTTGTTTGTGGTCGTATTCCAGTTGTTTTCATCTGGAAATCTTGACTTGTAGTTTCAAAAGGTATTAGCTTTGCAATCTTTTTAAAACGAACTCTGGTGGTCGGTAAGAGAGCGTAACTTACTTCTGTTAAATTGTTGTATATATTCGTAGCCACACAATAATAATTCTGCATTCCCATAACCGCCAGATTATAACGTGCAATCTGGAAAGTAGTTGTGTGCCTGACTATATCCTTGACTTTTAACTTTAGATTTGTTTTTGCTTTCTTTAGTGCTTTCTGGTTCATATCTGTTTTGGCAACATATCCATGTTTTGTCTTCCCTTTTGGAATCACTTTAATTTTGAATCCCAGAAAATCTGATGAATTTTTCTTCAGATTTACTACCTTTGATTTTTCTGGACTGATTTCTAATTTCAGCCTTTTGTTTAGAAAATCTACGGTACTGTGATAGAATCGCTGTGCTTCTTCATAGGTCGAACACATAATTTTAAAATCGTCAGCATAACGCACAATAAAGCCACTTTTTAACCTCGTATGTTTCTTTGCATATTGAAACCAACCGTTTTTATTACGGTGCTTTGGCTGGAAAGTTTCCCATTGACTGCTTACCCACCAATCCAATTCATTAAGGACTATGAGCGAGAGCAGGGGACTTAACAGACCGCCTTGCGGAGTTCCTTTTTCTGGAACACCCTCGCCGTCAATTTCAGCTTTCAGCATTTTACTAATAATGCAAATCAGTCTTTTATCCCGAATGCCAAGTGTCCAAATCTGTTTTAACAATTTCCCGTGGTTGACATTATCAAAGAATCCTTTAATATCTACATCAACGCAGTAATGATACTTTGATATGTTTATCAAACTGGTTACTCTGCCAAGTGCATGGTGGGCACTTCGATTCGCACGGAATCCATAGGAATGATTATGGAACTTAGGTTCGCATATCGGTTCTAGGACTTGTAAGATACATTGTTGTACAAGTCTGTCCCAGATACAGGGGATTCCGAGAGGTCGCCTTTTATCGCTTCCAGATTTAGGAATAAAAACCCGTCTGACTGATTTTGGTTGGTAATTATCCAGGCTGCTTCGGACTTTCATAATAATATCTTCATCACACAAATGTTTAATATCATCAATCGTTAGCCCATCTGTACCAGCGGTTTTGCTTCCGCTGTTTGTTTTTAAATTTCGGTATGCCAAGCAGATATTTTGTTCTGAACCAATAATTTCCAGTAACTTATAAAAGTTATTACCATTTTTGCTCTGTGCGTATAACTCATCATAAATATGTTGCATATCATAATATTCGTTATAGCGGAGCTTGTTTTTCTTTAGCATGGTCTGTACCCTCCTTAATCACAGGAGCAAGTACATCTCTTAGTCTTACTCGAACCCATACCATTCTTAGTAATTCTATTCTTCAATGACTAGTGGCTATCCCTCCACCGTTTGTTATCACGGTTTCATAGGTACTGTGCCACCACTTTCACTGGCATAAACACACCTTATATTATTGCTAATCTCACAACAACCTTATGATGTGAACACTTCATAGACAGTAAAATCTCCATGTTGCCAGCTTTCAACGTTCCAAACACACTATCTGTACATATATATCCGTAGGTTTCTTCTCTAAGCCTGCTACTTTGATAATGCCTGTAACATTATATGGGTTTTCATAAAAACGAGTCTTACTCACCCACAGTAGCGACACTATTTGTGTCACTGGACATTTCTATCCAGTCCCGATATGGACCTGTACATTCAAAGATTCGTCAGTAGACCGCTCATCTACATACTAACCATAGATATTTTATAGACTTCCGGCATATAGGATACGACACCCACCTCTGGGTATCTTTCGACAGCGCTATCTGTTACGGTATCTCTCTGCCGACTTCACCGAGCTTCTGACAGACCTATGTTTACTCATAATCCTGCCAGTCGGAGTATTAAAGTAGCCTTTCAGGGCGTTACCCCATCATTCGACTATTCGTGTGTTCAGTTCTCCAACACAATTTTAATTGATTGTGCAGTGTCTACTTTTTTCAAGTAGAAACGTCTCGCACCGTTCTTCGGGTCTAAGATATAAAGGACAGCGTTAGTATGCAGTAAGGCTTCAATAAGCGTCAGCAGAAAATAAGTTTTACCGCCACCAGTCCCACCTGCAATCAGAGCGTGCGGGAGTGCGTCATATTCCCAAACAAGATTTTTCATCAGTCTAAGACAGCCGTTCTCTGCCCGTACTTCATCAATGGTAATACGGTTTGCTATCATGTCATAAAGCAGGGTATATTTGATATAGCCGTCATGCAGGGTCTTGTCGGTCAGCTCACAATACAAGCCACTTTCCAATTTATCCTCTAACCGTAAAAGCTGGTCTTGATATTTCCCCAGCGTAATTTCACAGCGGATATGAAGCAGTCCTTTTTCCATTTGATAATAAATCTTTGGAAACCAGACGATTTTTTCCCTTGATCTGCTTTGCAGGTCAGTAAAAAAACCGCTGTCTTGTACGGTATCGGCTTCATACCACTTATTTTCCAGTATCATTCTTGCCAGCTTTTGACGGTGCAGGAGCTTCTTGAAACTATCGTAACAGAAGCGGTAATACAGAAAAACGACCAATGCACAAACACCAGTCGCTATCAGTATGGTTATGAAGTTGTATGTGGAAAGCGTCAAGCCGTTCTCTAACAAGCTGAAATGCTCCCAATCGGTACGCATGAGCTGTTTGCTATTCAATAGCAGAAGAACTGCCACAAATACAAACAGAAGCGTCCCTATGGAAAAGTGGTAGACAAGGTTCTTGTTGCTGGCTCTGATACGGTGTCCTTTGTTTAAAATCATTCTCATAAATCAATCACTCCTTTCTGGGTACGAAAAAAGCAGTCAATCCTAAGACTAACTGCTCATACAGTAACATTATTTTGATATTCATATCGGTATATGGTATTAAAATATATTATTTACAGCAAGAAGCATAAATAAAAAGATAACTACTAATACAGTACATACCATTGCTATCCGATTTAATATCTTATGTGTTTTATCCTTTAGAACAATAGATAATACATATACTAATGCAACTCCAATTATACCCCCTAATGTGTTGCTAATTAAGTCTGTAATATCACTTGCTCCAATAGCAAATATAAACTGAATTATCTCATATACAAAGCTAATTCCAAAAACAGAACCTATTGCTTTTAAAGCTGATTTATTTTTAAAAAGCAAACTGAAATATGCACCCACAGGAATAAAAACAATGGCATTATTTATAATTTCATCAAAGTCAACTTTTCCATTTGCAATAACTGAACCACCAAAAGGAATCAAGTTTATTTCTCTTATGTGGTCTAATGCAGAAAATGAAAATTGTAGCTTAAATAAAATAATCCATGATAAAACTAATAAATAAACAATAAGCAATGCTACTGTAATTTTTTTCTCATTCTTCATAATACACACCTCTTTTTTAAAAGAGATAATATCATATATTTATGAAGATTTACAGAAATAAACATGAAATATTTCTTAAATCATTTCCTTAAAACCGAATTGTAAGTTATTTTTTCGGCTGTCCCTGCGGTGTAGAGTTCTGTGGATTACCTGCGTTCTGGTTGCCTTTATTCTTCAACACAATATCCTCTGCTTTTACATACCAGTCCACATCTGCACCCGTATAGGTTTTTCGTGATACCGTATCGGCTACTGGATTGACAAGCTCCACGACTGCATTGTACGGAAATTCTCTTAACGGTACTTCTGGCGGTACAGACACGGGGATAATTCCACCATGCAGACTGCACTTCAAATCATAGATACGCTTTTTAAGCTGGGTACTCGGTGTCCCGTCCTCATTCTGCAAGAACACATCACGCACCGCTGTAAATTTTAATTCTCCAAATGTTTTCTCTCTGTCAATAACAAACCCGTTTGATAATCTCATAAATTCTTCACTCCTTTACTTTTCTTCAACTGCTACAATATCATCAGCAACTAACACATAATCGGTATGTCCCATATCCCCGATTGCGTAACCTCTGCCGTATAACTTCGGATTGACAAGTTTTACTTTCTGCTCATACTTGAACTTCTTTTCGCCAGCCTGCACGGGAATTTCCACGACAACATTTTCGCCTTTCTGTACGTCAGAATAAAGGTTATAGCTTCGTCTGGCTAAGACCCTGCGATTATTTTTATCTCTTTCAAAGACTGGCTCGCTTTCGCCTGCAAACTCAAGAGTTCCAAAAGACTGTGCCATATCTGGCACAACATATTTCATTTCCATATTGTTTTACCTCGTTTCTTTCTATTTTTAATAAGTTTTTTGATTGTGATTTCTTATTCTGGCGGTTCGGGAAGTACCAGCAATCCCCCAGATAGTAAAGGGTAAAATCAATGCTTACGCACCCTTGACTATCCGTGTTCTTGCAGGTTGTTGGCAGACAAGCCAGAATAAGCGGAAGTCTGCCGTTTGACAGCTTCGGCGGAGAACGTGATTTTTCTTTCATTATATCGTTACCACCTTATGATTTTTTCATTTTACGGCGTTTGTAAAGATATGTTCCAGCCAGTCCACCAACAGACGCAAGCAACATCACGATAAATGCCATTACATTTGTACTGTCGCCCGTTTTGGGACTGTCGCTAGGTCTGTTAGGCTTTTCTGGTGTCGGTGGTGTTTCGGGTTTCTCTGGTTCTTCTGGCTTTTCCTTAAAGGTAATTGTCTGTCCTTTGTCCTCAATATCCTTATGCTCGGTAACTTTCTTCGGCTCGTCTGGATTGCTTAAATCGTATAATTCCTCAAAAGTTACAAGCTGTTTGCCGTCAAGAGAAGTAGCGTCAAAGGTAAAGGCAACTTCCACTTTCATAGTTTCGCTGTCAGCAGTAAACGTATAATCACTTTCCACACGCTTTCCATTGATAAGAAGTTCTGCATTTTCTTCTTTCAACATCTGCCAGCCCACAAGTTTGTACTGTGTACCGACTTCTAAGCCCTCTAAGGTTACGGTATCAATGATTGTAACGTCTTTTCCTGCTTCAAGTTCTTTGTTGCCGTCCTTATCGGTAGCAGTTGTATGAATTTTGATGATACGCTCTGTGATAAGTACGGTCTGCCCGTCGTCCTCAATGTCTTTATGTTCCGCAACTTTTACGGGTTCGTCTGGATTGCTGAAATCATACAATTCTTCAAAGGTAACAAGATTTTTGCCACCTAAAGCAGACGCATTGAATGTATAGGAAATTTCCACTTTCATTTCTTCATCATCAGCGACAAAGGTATAATCGTTTTCTACACGTTTCCCGTCAATGATAAGCTCGGCGTTTTCTTCCTTTAACATCTGCCAGCCTTTGAGCTGATACTTTGTGCCTTTTGTAAGTCCGTCTAATTTGACTGTATCAACGATTGTTACCTCTTTTCCTGCAAGGATAGTCTTTTCGCCGTCTTTGCTGGTCGCTGTGGTATGGATAGAGATTTCTTTTTCGTATTCATCAGTCAGCGTTCCTAAATCAATCACAAGATTATTTCTTGATACCACGATTTCAAAAGGTGGGATAAGTTCAAAGCCTTTGTTGTTTTCACATTTCAATTCTTCAATGATGTAAGTATCATAAGGCAACGCACCTTTGCTGTCGTCTGGTTCAGAAGTCCCAAACCATACACCGTCCTCGCTGGTTTTGCCTGCGTTGGTATTGTGCTTATGAGAAGCCCATTCAGCAGAAGTGGAGAATTGCCCGTTATCATCAGTTACCACAACATGACTTTCCCCAGTCGTCTTGCTTGTGATCCTAAAGGGAACATCAGCAAGACGCTTGTGTGTGCCTGCACCGATTTTTACACCCTCAATATCTCCACGCTTAATCTGATTATAGATAGAATGGGCTTTTTCGGTTAAGTCCACGATTTTTCCATTTTCTGTGATTGTAAAATCAATCGGTTTTGCACCGTTTGTCAAATATCCGTTTGGAGCTTCACTTTCAACGATACGGAATTTTCCATAAGGTAAGAGGTCAGCAGAAGTAGAACCGACACCCTCAATATCGGTACGAATAGTTTTTACGACTTCATTTTTCTTGTATAGCTTGCCCTCAACCAATACTGCATTATCATTTAAGGAAATGATGTCAAAGGCAGTATCTTTCAAAGTGGCACTTCCTTGTGGCTTTGTATCGCCCGTTTCTAAATCTCGTTTCTGAATTTTTACACCGCCACGGATAACCTTGTCTGATACGGAAAACTGGTTACTTCCAGATAGTACGGTAAGGTCGCCGTCCTCGGTAATCTGTGTTACATATAAGCCCTTTATCTGTTCGGACTTATCGCCAGCCTGCATATATGCACCGTCTAACAAGTAGCCGTTTGGAGCTTTTGTTTCCTCAACAGTAAGCGTCCCAAGTGGAAGAACCGTTTTGCCGTCCTGCATATAGAAGCTGTCGCCAGATACTTTGTATTCGTCCGCTAATTTTGTGATGTAGTGGGTTGTCCCGTCGCTGTCTGTTTCAGCGATTGTCTTTGTAACCCATGTACGAGTAGCTTCGGCAGGGAGATTGTCTTTATTGTAGAAGCCAGCATAATACTTCCATGTAAATTCCGCACCTGCTAGAGAAGCATTCCCTTGCGGATTGTCTTTCTGTGTTTCCATATCTATCTTGAAAAGCTCAATCAAAGTGTCCGTTACTTTTGGCGTATCAGATACTTTCAAAGTCGCTGTCTTTCCAGCTTCAATCTTTAAGGAATATACAGTTTTATCTACTTTATATCCTGCTGGTGCGGATAATTCCTTGATATAAACTGTGCCTGCTTTTACCTCTGCAATATCTGTATTGCCGTTTTCATCAGTCGTAAGGGTGGTAAGCTGTTTCGTGCAGTCCTTATCAGCAAAGACACCATAGGTTGCACCAGCGATTGAGTAAATTTCGTTACCGTCGGTAATGCTGGTATTACTGGAAGTCTTTTGCAGTTTCGCATTTCCGACATTCAGCTTCGCCCAGAATTGTCCTAATTCTTGCCCCTCGCCAGAGTAGATATAACCGCCACATTCATAGCGTCCTTTATTTTCTTTGACAAAGGCTTTTGCACCAGAGAAAACTTCGTCCTGCGTTGCCTTTGGAATTTCATTATAAGAAGCTCGCACGTTATCACATTGCCAGCCAAGATGTACGCTCAATCTCTGCCAGACTACACATTGTTCCAATAGATAGACTTGCTTGTAGTTCAGTTCCTTGTGAGCTTCGCCATACTGTTTGACATACTCTAAGGATAACGCCACATCTGAAATCTGGTCGGCATTCATGCGTGAGCTTGCGTCAGCTCTGGTCTTGTAACCATTCTTGAAATCTGTATTGATGTCAATACAATATGCAGTTTCGCCCTCGACTTTCATATAGCCCTCATTGAATGTCGAACCGATAGAACCGTCATTCATTACTTTTTCAATGATACCGACACGCTCTGCACTTTCCGTCCAGTATTGCTTACTTTCTGCATGAACGGGTGTAGTTGGTAAAGCAGTAACGACAGTCGCAAGAGCTAAGAAGCCCGTACACAATCGCTTTAATACCTTTTTCATAAATCTAATGCTCCTTTCATTTTGGGTAATAAAATAGCCGTCCATAATGAACGGCTGGAAATAGAAAAGGAACGTCATGTTAGGCGTTCCATAGTCTATGAAATATTAAATTTTTCTTGTTTCAATACTGATGTGCTGTACCATATCTTTGCATATCTAGGAAAACTTGCGTATCAAGGCTCATTCGTTAGTAGTAAATAAGTAGTAAATTGATGTGTTTGTTTCCTTGAAAATGCTGATAGATACTGTGTTTTAGCGGATAATCAGATTTTTATTGTGTTTTTGGAATAAAAACATTATATATAACTCTTATGGGCCCATTATTCTTAAAAGTAATACCACAAACTCACATAACTGACAATCTATTAGTAGCAGGAGTGATAGGTGGGTTATTGGTAGGAACTGCTATAGGGATAGCAATAATAAGGGGCTGTAGTACTGGTGGAACTGATTTAGTTGCAATGCTTATTAATAAGGTAATTAAGTTTCTGAAGTTGCCAGTTATATTATTTATGCTAGATGGATTTATAATAGTAGCGTCTGGAATAATAAGTAAGAATTTTATGATATCTATATATTCATTGATATCTTTATTACTCATAATAAAAACAATAGGATTTGTAACTACAAAGTTTGGTAAGAATACTGAAGAAATTAATAATATAAATAATGCTTGTGCTCAATAAAAATAATAAAATTTACTTTAAATATAAAAGTTTAAAAAATATAAAAGCTTAAATAAAAAGATTAAATATAAAAAATGAAGGTGTCTCAAAATGAATTTTTTAGTTCATGAGGCACTTTTTCTATGAAATCAAATATATTTTTATCATTTAGACAATGAAAAATAGGTTTATCTCTATGTTGAGACAAGCCTATTTTTGTTTATTTATAAGATAATATTTTATTTTTTTCAGAATATAGTTTTTTTATAATTGTACTAAGTCTAGAAATATCATTCTTACTTAAAAGAGCATTTATATTTATCAGTTCAGCATTATGTTCAAAGTCTACAGGAGCAGTGGTTAGTATTAAGTCCACATCATCAAAGTTCGTAAATGAAATAGAAGATAGAGGTATAGATTTAACTATATTAATCTGATTAAATTCAAAACTTAACTTTTGGACTAATAAATTAGATACACCATCACTACAGTGACATATTAAAATAGTATTAAGGGGAGATTTGCTTCTATCTATTGCTGATATTAAATATAAAGCAAGATATCCTATTTCGTCATCATTGACTTCATAATTCATCAACTGTTTGATAACAGTATTAGACTCTTTAGCAGCCTTATAAGTATAAGGAAATGTTCTCTTTATATCATTTAATATGGGATTTGTAATAGTAAACCCATAGTTTATTCTGTGTAGAACTGATTTAAGGTGATTAGCAAGAGACTTTATTAATATTAAATCATCCTTTAAGTTTAAATTTAGTATACTTCCCCAATGAACAGCTATTGCTTCAGATAGATTATACTCTGTAATTTCTTCATTTTTAAGAGGTTCAAGAGTAGTAGTTTTCTTTATTGATTTAAGTAATCCTTCTATATGAAGAAGGATATAACAGACCTCTTCATCAATAAATTCTACGTCAAAAGCTTCACTTAGGTTAGCACATAAAATTTTTGATTTTTCAAAGTATTCATGTTCTAATAATTCTCTAAAAAAACCTTCAGATAAGTTAATATATCTTTTAATTGAAATTCTTTTAATACATATAGCTATATGTATTAAGAAGTTTATATAATACTCATCACTAAGGTTACTTTTTTCTACTTGTAAGGTGTGTAGAGTGATTTGAGATAATTTCTCAAAATCATAGTTAAATAGCTCCTTAAATATTTTTGTTGAAGGGGTATCTTTGCATTCATTAGATTTCGAGAATAATATTTCTTTAAGTTCAGTATAACTTTTATTAACCGTAGCAAGTTCAAAAATTGCTTTTCGAATATCTTTCTCTTTTCCCTCTAAATATACTCCATTATTGGTTTTTCTAACTAGAGTCACTTTAAAGTTTTGCAAAAAATTTTGAATAACTACCAAGTCTTTATGCACAGTAGCTCTACTAACATGTAGTTCATTGCAAATATCACGAATCCTAAACTTAGAATTTTTAATAAATAATTTACTTAGAATATACCTTTTTCTATCTTCAGGAGAGTATGCATATATACAATTTGATTTATCATTGATATCTCTAATAACTTTAAGTTTTATATCTTCATTACCTAGAATAATAACCCCTGAACCAGTTTTTTTATCTAGGGATAAATTAAACTCTAAAAGCCATTCATCTAAAATAACAAGGTCATTACGAATAGTTTTATTACTAACTTTTAATTCTTCGGCAATAGTATCTACAGTAATATAGTCTGAGCTGTTGAGTAATAATTCAGCAATATCTAATAATCTTTTGTTCAATGCAAACCCTCCTAAATCTTAGTTACTATTTATTAACCTTGGACCAATCTCTTTCAAAAGTATTGGCACCATCTATTGTAAGCTGGTTAAAAGAAGCTTTTTTAAATAAATCATATGTTACAGCTGCATAATCACATCCACAAAGAGATGCTTGAGTTAAGTGGAATACATTTTTAATAGAAGCTGCAACAACTTTAGTATTATATCCATTTATTGATATAAGGTTACATATTTCTGTAAGGTTTTTTATACCATCATTCCCATTTTCATCATTTCTACCTATAAAAGGGAATAGGTAATCAGCACCTGCATTTATAGCTAATGATGCTTGATTTACATTGAAAATCAAGGTACATGCAGTTTTTACACCTTTACTATTTAATATGTTTATAAGTTCTAAGCCAACTTCAGAGAAATTTATTTTTATTATAGTGTTTTTATTTATATTTAATATCTTATCACATGAATTAATTAATTCGTATAAATTATTTCCAATGACTTCAGCAGTTAATATTTCTGGATTTAAATTAGCACATGTCTCAATAAATTCATGGAAGTTTACTTTCTCTTTAAGATACATAGATGGATTAGCTGTTATTCCCTTAAATCCATACTTTAAACACTTTTGAATTTCATCAAGATTAGCACTGTCTATCAAATATTTCATAATTTAATTCTCCTTTAAGCTATTTGTCATAAAAAAGTGTATATACTCTATTTTTATTATTAAGTCAATTATACAATAAGATTGATTATAAAATTATAACATGGGTACTTAATAAAATTTACATAATGATATGGTAATAATAAAACATTGATTGTCTAATAATTGCCATAAGCTTTAGTAAATAAGAGTTAACAGTGAAGGTATTGCCTTAAAAATCCTATGATATGTATAATTTGAATATGAAGGCAATAATTTAAGGGAGGAAAAATATGATTAACTTTTATCAACCATCAAGAATAAATTTTGGACAAGGAACTTTAAGTGAATTACCTAGAATAATAGGAAAATATGGAAAGAAATGTTTGTTAGTTACTACTCCAAATGTAGAGCCATTAGACAAGTTATATAAAAGAGTTACATTGAATTTAATAGAAAAAGGTATAGAAGTTGTACACTTTGATAGAGTAGAGCCAAACCCAACTGTAGAATTAATAAATGAAGGGTTTGAATTAGCTAAAAAAGAATCTGTAGATGTTGTTTTAGCTGTTGGAGGAGGTTCAAGTATAGATACTGCAAAAGTATTAGCATTGACTTTTGGTTTAGAAAAGATAGATTGGGATTATATGTTTAGTACATATACAAATCCATTTAAAATATACGATAAGGTAAGTGAAAAAGAATTACCATTAATAGCTGTATCAACTACTTCTGGAACAGGAAGCCAAGTTACACAAGCAGCAGTAATATCGAGAGGAAGCGAGAAAAATACAATATTTCATCAAAATTGTTTCTCAAAAGAATGTATAGTTGACCCAGAGCTTATGTTAACTCTGCCAGAGAGAATTACTGCATCAACAGCATTTGATGCTTTTACTCATGCATTTGAAAGTTATATAAATCCAAATGCTAATGATTTTACAGAGATAATGTCTGAAAAATCTATGGAATTAGTCATTAACTATCTACCTAAAGTAATGGAAGATAAAAATAATATAGAATACAGAACAAAGTTAGCAGTAGCAGATACATTAGGAGGAAGTTCACTGGCAAATGCAGGAGCAGCAGCACCACATCCACTAAGTGAAATAATAGGAGGAGTTACACATATTCCTCATGGTGAGGCTTTGGCTATAGTGTTCCCAAAATTTGCAGAAAAGTTCTATAAGGATAATATAGAGAAATTTGCCAAAGTAGCGAGAATGCTAAACCAAGAATTAGAGAAAGTGGAAGATGATGAAGCAGCTAAAACTTTAGGAAATGAAATAGAAAGTTTTTTAAAGAGAGTGGGACTTAAGACAAAAATGTCTGAGTTTAATGTAACAAAGGAACAATTAGAACAAATAACAAGCTGTCCAGTTTTAGGATTTTTACCTTTTGGAAAGAAAGAAGACCTTGTTGAAATATTAGAAAAATCTTACTAGGATGTGATACAAATGCGATATAAATTAATTTGTACTGATATGGATGGTACTTTGATGGGTAAAGGATTTGAAGTATCAGAAGAAAATATTAAAGCACTAAAAGAAGTCATGGAAAAGGGTATCAAGGTAGCCTTAGTTACGGGAAGACCTTATAATGCTATGAAATATTTTACAAGTGTTTTAGGGGATGATATATATATTATATCAACTAATGGGACATATTTTAAATTACTGGGATATGAGTATAAGAAGGTTTTGAGCAAAGAAGCTCTAAAGAAAATCTATACAATAGGTGAAAAGTATAATTTAAGCAAACATTTTAAAGGCTGTAAAATAGTTATATCCAACAATGAAATAGGTGAAGAACATCCATATAGATTAATAAATAGTAAAAATAAAGAAGAAGACAGAATTGAAATAATAGAAAATGCAAGTTGTGAAACTTTATTAGAAAAAGCTGATAATGAAATTTTAAAATGTATACTTTTCTCAGAAAACGTAGATTCTTTGAGAGAAGCAAAGGAAGAATTTAAAAAACAAGAAGATTTAGAAGTAGTAAGTTCTGGAAAGATAAACTTTGAAGTTATGAGTAAAGGTACTTCAAAAGGTATTGCAGTTAAAAAATTTTGTGATATATTAGGTATAGATAGCAAAGAAGTTATTTGTATAGGTGATAATGAAAATGATATATCCATGATTAAATTTGCAGGTCTTGGTATTGCTATGGGAAATGCTACAGATGAAGTAAAATCTATGGCAGATTTTGTAACTGATACTAATGTAAATGATGGTGTAGCAAAAGCTTTAAGAAAAATATTATCATAAAATTTTATAATGTGGAGAGTGTGTTATGTTTAATATATTTAAGAAAAAAGAAAATAAGATTGAGAAAATATATAGCCCTTTTAAGGGAAATTTAGTGAACTTAGAAGATGTTCCAGATGCAGTTTTTGCCCAAAAGATGATGGGAGATGGAGTAGCAATAATACCAAGTGAAGGTAAGTTATATTCTCCTGTTGATGGTGAAATAGTCAATGTATTTGATACAAAGCATGCAATAATGATTAAGAGTAATGATAATACAAATATATTAATACATGTAGGTTTAGAGACAATGTCACTAGAAGGAAAGCCGTTTGATGTTAAGGTAAAGGCAGGAGATAAGGTAAAAGCTAAAGATTTAATAATGGAAGTAGATTTAGATTTTATAACGTCAAATGATTTAAATATAATAACTCCTGTAGTTATAATGGATGATGCTGATTCTGTTAAGAGAACAGTAAAAGATAGGATAGAACCTGGAAATGTAGATATTAATAGCATAATAATGGAAGTTGAATAGATATAAGAAGGTGTAGCTAAGGCTACATCTTTTTTTATGTATTTTTGGAATAAACTTACATTAAAAAAGACGTAATAGATAAGTTAAAATATTAGTAATAGGTATAGTATGATTTTGTCATAATCTGTTGATTGTTTACCGTATCATTATGGTAACTTAGAGAAGTATTTGAAATATTGAAAAAATAATATTCAAAATTTATAATGTAGATATGAACTGAAATGCTTTGTAAAATTAATATAAAGGGGTGATAAATAATTAAGATGATAGTAAACAAAGAACTAATTATTGATTATTTAAAATCCAATCAAGAAAATATCATAAATGATATTAGAAGTTTAGTTGAAATACCTTCAATTAGAGATGAAAGTACAACAGATATAAATCAACCATTTGGGATAGAAATAAGAAATGCCTTCGATAAGCTTATTCAAATAGCAAAAGACAAAGATTTTGTTGTAAAAGACTTTGATGGATATGCAATTCATATAGAATATGGAGAAGGAGAAGAAGTAGTAGGGGTGCTTAATCATATAGATGTGGTGCCAATATATAATAAAGAACTTTGGAAGAGTAAACCTTTTAAAGTATGTCAAAAAGATAACTATCTTTATGGTAGAGGAGTTAATGACAACAAAGGACCTTTGATAGGGATTTTATATGCATTACTTTTCTTAAGAGAACTTAATGAAAAGCCGAAGAGAAAGATTAGATTGATAGTGGGTGGAGCTGAAGAGACGACTTGGGAATGTATGGAGCATTACTTTAGTGTCAATGAACAGCCAAAATTTGCATTTTCTCCAGATGGAAACTTCCCAATAGTAAATGGAGAAAAAGGTATTTTATACTTCAATCTAAGAAAGAAAATAGATAAAGATAAATTTAGAAATCACAATTTAGTTGATATAAAGTCAAACAAAGAAGATGGATTTGTATGTGACAAAATTGAGGTTGTTTTTAAAACTAATGATAAGAAAGATTTAGTAGAATCATTAGCTTATTATACAGAGATAGAAGAACTAGAAGAAGGTAAAGTATTAGTAAGATATACAGGAGAAAGGGCTTTATCGAGAAATCCACACAGGTCATATAACTGTGCATTTAGTTTAGCAAAAGATTTAGAGAAAATTAAAAAACTAAATGATAAAGGCGTTATAATAAGGGATATTTTAAATTCATACTTTACAGATGATAATCATGGAAAAAAATTAGGGATATATAAAGAAGATGTAGATATGGGAGTTTCTACAATATGTATAATGAGTATCTTCTTAGAGAAAAATGAATTGAATATGAAAATAGACTTTAGATATCCTAAGGGTATAAGTTGGGAGTTTATAACTAATAGAATTAATGAAATTGGAAAAAAAGAAAATTTAATAGTTGATATATATAAGGATTTAAAATTACTGTATGTAAAACCAGATAGTGAATTAATAAATAAATTATCAAATGCATATAAACAAGGTTTTGGAAAAGAAGCCGAACTTTTTACAAAAGGAGCTGCATCTTATGCAAGAGTGTTAAAAAATGGAGTTGCATTTGGACCCACAATAGAGGGGGATAATCCAAATTCACATCAGGCAAATGAAAATATAAGTATAGATACATTATACAAAGCAATAGAAGTATATATATATGCATTATATAGCCTGGCATTTCAATAAAAATGGAGGAAATAATACTATGAAGGATAAATTACAAGTACTTTCTGGAGCAATGATGATACCTGTTATATTACTTGTTGTAGCAGGAGTATTTATAGGATTAGGGTCAGCTTTTGCAAATATGGAAAACGTTTCTGCATTAGGGCTTAGCGGACTAATAAAAGAAGGGTCATTTATAAATGTATTCTTTAAAGTAATAAACGATTTAGGATTTATGGTAATGAGATACTTACCAATATTCTTTGTTACAGGTATAGCCTTTGGATTATCTAAAAAGGAAAAAGGATGGGGTGCATTAGGAGGAATTGTTTTATTTATAGGAATGCACACAGTTATAAGTACATTGTTAGCAGCAAATGGTATAAATTCAGATACAGTTACAGCAGAAGCGTTTATGGCATCTGGATTAGGAGAGGCAGAAGCATATAGTCGAAGTTCTTTATATGGTTCTTTCTTAGGAATCTTTTCATATGATTGTAGTATATTTGGAGCTATAATAGCTGGATTTGTAGCTAGTGCAGTACATAACAAATTTGTTGACATAGAACTTCCTAGTGCATTATCTTTTTTCTCAGGTCCAAGATTTTCAATGATTATGATGTTTATAGCATCAATAGTATTGGGTACAGCAATGTACTTTATATGGCCACCAGTAGGGTTGGCATTATCTAAACTTGGTAATTGGATAGGTTCTAGTGGATTATTAGGAACATTTACTTTTGGAGCAATGGATAAAGCATTATTACCATTTGGTATACATCACTTAATTGCATTCCCTATAGAATATACAAGAGTAGGTGGAACAATGGAAGTAGGTGGAGCAATTTACGAGGGTGTTAATAATATAAGATTAGCTCAAATGGGAGACCCAGATACACTATCTTATATAACTCGTAACTTCACAACAGGTCGTTTATTAATACATTTTGCAATATTACCAGCAGCAGCTTTAGCTATGTATAAGTTGGCTGATAATGCTAATAAGAAAAAAGCAATAAGTATATTGATACCAGCAATAGTAACAGCCATGTTGGTAGGGGTAACGGAACCAATAGAGTATACATTCCTATTTGTTGCACCATTATTGTATTTTGTAGCATATGTACCACTGGCAGGATTGACGTATGTATTTACAGAAATGTTTAATGTTTCTATAATGGGAGAATCATTTAGAAATATGTTTCCTAATTTATTACAACCACAAAAAGTGGATGCGTTACCATTATTATTTTTGATACCAATATTTTTTATAGTTACTTATATAATATTTACATGGGCAATCAAGAAGTTTGATATAAAAACACCAGGAAGAAGTTCAGAAGAAGTTAAGCTTTATAGTAAGAAAGAATATAGAGAAAGACAATCTGTAGATGCTGGTAAAACAGCATACAACAATGCAGTAGAAGAGGAAGTAGATGATAAAGATACAAAGCTTGTACATTCTATAATAGAAGGTTTAGGAGGAAGTAATAATATAAAAAATGTTACAAACTGTGCAACTAGACTTAGGGTAGAGCTAAATTCAATTGATGGATTCTATGAAGATGGCTTCTGGGTAAATGAATTGGGTGCAAGTGGAGTTGTTAAAAAGAAAAACTCAGTTCAAGTTATATTTGGTCCACGAGTTATTACAATAGCATCAAAGCTTAAAGCTGTACTTGGAGTAGATTAATGTATATAAAGCTGTGTAAATTGATAAGTTTACATAGCTTTTATTTTTTATTATAAAGGTATTATAATAATTTAAAATTTGTGGAAAGTTTGTGTGTATTTAAAATATACTACAGTATTTAAATTATATGGAGAAAAAATTATTTGTGAAAAATGGAATGAAATCATAAAGTAAGAATTATTATACTGAAAATATTTACAATCTCGACATATTATGCTACAATTACTTTGAATTAATAAAAATTAATAAGAATTACCTCATCTAACAAACAGATTGAGGTAGAGGTTGCATTTACTAAGATTAATATTGAAGAGGTTGGAAACCAATGAGGCAATATAAAAGGAGTAAGTGCCGAAGTGCTAGTGTCCGAAGCTAGTGCTGGGACTGTATTTAATAGGTACAGTACTGTCATCAAAATTATCCCGAATTTTGATGGAGAGCTATCTTAAACAAGATAAAGGGAAGATGCAGGTATGTTGTATTTAGCACATTTAGCTCAACATGTATCCATGTTGAGCTTTTTTACATCTATACAAAATAGGATAAAGGGATGCAATAATAAAATATTTAATTTAAAAAGTGGGGAGATTAAAAATGAGCAGTTTAAAAAAGAAAAAGTTTACTATGCCACAGACACTTACAATAATATTTTTGCTAATAGTGTTAATGGCAATTCTTACTTGGATAGTGCCAAGTGGAAATTTTGAAAGAGTAGATATAGACGGAAGGTCAGTTGTTGTAGCTGGAACTTATGAAAAAGCACCATCAAATCCACAAGGAATTACTGATGTATTTACAGCACCTATAAACGGGTTTATAGATGCAGCTGAAGTAGTTGGATTTGTTTTAATAGTTGGAGGAGCTTTTGGGATAGTTAATAAAACAGGAGCTATAGAAGCTGTTATAGCTCATACTGTAAATAAAATGAAGAAGTTTCAATTTTTAATAATACCGATTTCAATGATTCTATTTGGACTAGGTGGGACGACGTTTGGAATGAGTGAAGAGACACTACCTTTTTATATGATATTTATTCCACTTATGACCAGTATGGGATATGATTCATTGACAGCAGTGGCCACAGTATTTATAGGAGCAACAGCTGGATTTGGAGCAGCTACTACGAATCCTTTCTCTGTAGGAATAGCACAAGCATTATCACAAATAGTACCAGGTTCTGGAATAGAGTTTAGAGTTGTTATGTTTATAATATATATGGCTATATCTATAGGATTTGTTATGATGTATGCCAATAAAGTTAAAAAAGACCCTAAAAAATCTTTAGTACATGATATATCACTAAATCAAGAATTAATGGTTAATAGTGATACAAATATAAAGGAATTTACAAAAAGAGAAGCCATGGTAATAGCCATTTTCACAATAGGTATGGCGATTATGATATATGGAGTTTTAAGACTAGAATGGTACATAACTGAAATTGCAATGATATTTACAGCTATAGGTATAATATCAGGAATAGCATCAGGGCTTAAACAAGATGAGATAGTTAATTCATTTATAAGTGGAGCAGGAGATTTAATTACAGCAGGATTGTGTATAGCATTTGCACGTGGAATCGTAATAATAGCAGAAAATGGATTTATAATAGATACAATTTTAAATTCTGCAGCAAATTTATTAAATGGATTACCAAAAACTATATTTATAAATTTAACTTTCTTAATAGAAGGATTAATAGCATTTTTAATACCATCAGCATCAGGGCTTGCATCACTTACAATACCTGTACTTGCACCACTTGGCGACTTAGTAGATGTATCAAGACAAATGATAGTTACAGCTTATCAATTTGGTATAGGTGTAACTAACTTGATAACACCTACATCAGGTGTTTTAATGGGAGCACTAGCAGTAGCCAATATTCCTTGGTCAAAGTGGGTTAGATTCGTAATTCCTTTAATGGTAGTATTAACAATTCTTGTAATGGCATTTTTGACAATAGGATTATATCTAGGATTCTAGTAGGAGGTAAATTATGATAGAGAGTATAAAGAAGAGAGCTTATGAGATAGAGAATGAACTTGGAAAAGAAATTGAAGAAGTTTGTAATTTTATATTTAACAATCCTGAATTAGGGGAAGAAGAATACATATCATCAAAATACTTAGTAGAAAAAATGAAGGAATATGGATTTGATACAGTTTATCCATATTGTAATATGGAGACTGCTTTTAGAGCTGAATTAGGAGATAATGATGGACCTACCATAGCATTTTTAGCTGAGTATGATGCACTTCCTGGATATGGAGAAAATAAAGAACCAGCTCATGCTTGTGGACATAACTGGATTGCAGCATCTACACTAGGAGCTTGTATAGTATTAAGTAAGTTAAAAGAAAATTTTAAAGGAAAAATTGTACTAATAGGAACACCAGCTGAAGAAACAACAGGAGGAAAATGTGATTTAGTTAAGGCAGGAGCTTTTGATGATGTTGATGTAAGTTATCAAATGCATATAGAAGCTTTTAATAATATAAACTGTAAGGCTTTGGCGATAGATTCATTAGAGTTTAGTTTTGAAGGGGTATCAGCACATGCAGCTAGTCACCCTCATATGGGAGTCAATGCACTAGATGCAGTACAACTTACTTTTGCTGGGATAAATGCACTAAGACAACATGTAAAATCAGATGTTAGAATACATGGTATAGTTTCAAATGGAGGAGAGGCTCCAAATATAGTTCCAGAAAAAGCAGCCTGTAAGTTTTTCGTAAGAGCTGCTGAAAGAAGTTATTTAGATGAAGTAACTAAAAAAGTTATAAACTGTGCAAAAGGTGCAGAGTTAATGACAGGAGCTAAGCTTTCTTATAGATACTTTGAAAATTCTTTTGACAACATAATAAATAACAAAGTACTTCAAAAGATAACAAAGAATAATTTGATTGAGGCAGGTATAACAGATATATTAGAAGGTAAAGATGGTCCAGTAGGTTCTACAGATATAGGTAATGTAAGTCAAGTTTGCCCTACTATGTATACAGAAATAGCCTTAGATATAAGTCCAATGGTATATGTTCATGAAAAAGAATTTCTAAATTATGCAAATTCTGAGGAAGCTTATGATAAACTTCACAAAGCAGTAAAGGCAATGGTAGGATGTGCATTAGAAATTTATTTAGAAGATGGACTACTTGATGAGATTAAGAAAAACCACTTAAATTAAAAATAAATGGGTATTACTTAAAGAAAGTAATACCTTTTTTATTTTGTTTATTGATAAAAATAGTACTTTGAAGATTCAATTTATATAATTTATTTAAAATTAAAATATTGAGAAAAAGTTGACACTAAAAAATAAATTTGCTAACATATAATAAATAATAATTAAAATAAAATACAAACGGATAGTGATTGTTTAAATACAAGCTAAACCTATTTATTACTCAGGACTCATGGGAGTCTATTTAATGTGTAATAAATAGGTTTTTTTTTATGTAATAAATTACATTTTAAATATTCTAAATAATTAAAAAAGATTTATTTTAACTTAATGCTAATAAAGGGGGCATCACAATGATTATTGAAAAAATACTCAATAATAATGTAATTATTACAACTGATGAAAATCATAAGGAAATAGTAGTTATGGGGAGAGGTTTAGCTTATAAAAAACGTACAGGAGAGCATATATCAAAGGATAAAATTGATAAGATATTCAAACTTTCAGACCCAAATATATCTGATAAATTTAAAGAACTAATAGCAGATATTCCTATAAGATATATGGAATTATCAGATGAAATAATTTTATATGCTAAAGAAAAACTAGGGAAAAGATTAAATGATAGTATTTATATTTCTTTAACAGACCATATGTATACTGCAATAGAAAGAGCTCGTGAAGGAGTAAGTGTAAAAAATGTATTACTTTGGGATATAAAAAGATTTTATAAGAGTGAATTTAAAATAGGGTTAGAGGCATTGGATTATATAGAAAAAAAATTTGAAATTAGACTATCAGAAGATGAAGCTGGATTTATAGCACTGCATATAGTTAATGCACAAATGGATCAAAGTATAAAAACTATATATGAGATTACACAAATAATACAAGAAATTTCAAATATGGTTAAATACCATTACAGAATAGTATTTGATGAAGATTCAGTTTATTATCATAGATTTATTACTCACTTAAAGTATTTTGCAGAACGAATTGTTAGTAATAATTTACATGAAAATAATGAAGATGATTTATTAAATGTAATAAAAGTTAAATATAAAAATGCTTATAAATTCATAGAAAAGTTGGATGAATTTATACATAAAAAATACAACTACGATTTAACAGATGAGGAAAAATTATACTTAACTATTCACGTTGAAAGAGTAGTAAGTAAAAGTATTAAGTCAGATATAAATCCTAATAATTAGGTTTATATATATTGGGTGGTGACATTAAGTTGGCCAAACCTTCATATTTCAAAAAGAAAATGGAGGAGAAAAAATGAGAAAGTATGAACAACTATCAAAAGAAATCATTGCGAATGTAGGAGGAAAGGATAATATTAGCAGTTTATCTCACTGTATAACGAGGCTACGTTTTAAATTAAAAGATGAGTCAATAGCAAATGATGATGTGCTAAAAAAAATGGATGGTATAGTTACTGTAATGAAAAGTGCAGGTCAATACCAAGTAGTTATTGGTAATCATGTTCCAGATGTTTATGAAGTTGTGTGCGATTTGGCTGGATTAGGAGGAGATACAATAGATAATTCAGACTCAGATGCGCCAAAAGGATTACTTAATAAGTTTATAGACATAATATCAGGAGTTTTTCAACCAATATTAGGAGTTCTGTGTGCTGCTGGTATGATAAAAGGATTTAATGCAGTATTTACAGCATTGGGTTTGTATGGAGAAACTGATGGTGCATATATTATGTTAAATGCAATTGGAGATGCAATGTTCCAGTATATGCCAATAATTCTTGGATATACAGCTGCTAAGAAATTCAAATTAAAACCATTTATTGGAATGCTTATAGGTGCAGTTTTATGCTATTCAGGTATTCAATTAGATACTCTAGCATCTACAGGTCAACCTTTATACAATCTATTTACTGGAACAATATTTGAATCACCAGTATATATAACTTTCTTAGGATTACCAGTAATAGCAATGAACTACACTTCAACAGTAGTACCAGTAATTTTAATAGTATTATTAGCAGCTAAGTTGGAGAAAGTGTTTGCTAAAATAATACCAGATGTAGTAAAGAATTTCTTTGTACCAATGGCAGTTTTATTAGTTTCTTTACCATTGGGATTTATGGTTATAGGGCCTATAGCTACCTATGCTTCTAATATAGTTGGAAATGGATTTTTAGCTTTATTTAACTTTTCACCAATTTTATGTGGTGCATTAACTGGTTTATTGTGGCAAGTGCTTGTAATATTTGGTCTACATTGGGGATTAGTACCAATAGCTATGTCAAACCTTATGACTATGGGGTTTGACACAATATTAGTGGGAGCATTTGTACCATCTTTTGCACAAACAGCAGTAGTAGCAGCAATGTACTTTAAATTAAAAGATAAGAAGATAAAAGAGCTGTGTATACCTGCAGTTATTTCAGGGATATGTGGTGTAACAGAGCCTGCAATATATGGAATAACTTTACCAAGAAAAACACCATTCATATATAGTTGTGTAGGTGGTGCTGTGGCAGGAGCTGTAATGGGGATAATGAATGTAAAAAGTTATGTAATGGGTGGACTTGGAATATTTGGTATACCTAATTATATAAATCCAACAACTGGAGATATGAAAGGTGTTTATGCAACTATAATAGCAATAATAGTAGCTATTGTAGTAGGATTTGTTTTAACATTATTTTTTTGGAAAGATGATTCTATAGTAGAAATTTCTAAAGATGATAATGGGCAAGGCGTTATAGAAAAAAACAAAAGAGAAGTAGTATATAGCCCAATAAAAGGTGAAGTAAAGGCTTTGGAGCAGATACAAGATGCAGCGTTTTCAACAGGTATATTGGGAAAAGGTGTAGCAATAACACCTAAAGAAGGAAAAGTAGTGGCACCATTTGATGGGACTGTAATGACTTTATTTCCAACAAAACATGCAATAGGAATTATATCTGATAATGGTTGTGAACTATTGATACATATAGGGTTAAATACTATTCAGTTGGAAGGTAAATATTTCAAATCTTTTGTTAATCAAGGGGATAAGATTAAAAAAGGTCAGACATTAATAACTTTTGACATAGAAAGTATTTCAAAAGAAGGATATTGCTTAGAAACACCAGTAGTTGTTACTAATTATTCTGATTATGTGGATATTGTAGAAAATACACAAAAGCATGTAAATAATAGTCAGGAATTGATAACTGTTTTAGCGTAAAAGAGAGTTCTATTAATTAAGAATTATATATATGTATTTTTATTTTAAAATAAAGTTACTATAAATAAATTATTGGAGGTAGAATTATGGCACTTAGAAAAGATTTTTTATGGGGTGGAGCAACAGCAGCAAATCAATGTGAAGGTGGATATAAAGAAGATGGTAGAGGTCTAGCTAATGTTGACGTTACACCGCAAGGAAAAGATAGATTTCCAGTTTTGGCTGGGAAAATGAAAATGTTTGAATGTGATGATGAACACTATTACCCAGCTCATGAAGCAATAGATATGTATCACAATTATAAAGAAGATATAAAATTATTTGCTGAGATGGGATTTAAATGCTATCGTATGTCAATAGCATGGACTAGGATATTTCCAACAGGAGTTGAGGATGTTCCAAATGAAGAGGGACTAAAATTCTATGAAGATTTATTTGATGAGTGTTTAAAGTATGGAATAGAACCAGTAGTAACAATCTGTCATTTTGATGTTCCCATGTATTTGGTAAAAAAATATGGAGCATGGAGAAATCGTAAGCTAGTAGACTTATATGTAAAATACTGTGAAGTTATTTTTACAAGGTTTAAAGGTAAGGTAAAGTATTGGCTAACATTTAATGAAATAAACATGATACTTCATTTACCATTTATAGGTGCAGGTCTCTATATTGAAGAGGGAGAAAATGAAGAACAAATAAAATACCAAGCTGCACATCATCAATTAGTTGCGAGTGCGTTAGTTACTAAACTAGCACATAACATAAATCAAGAATTTAAAATAGGGTGTATGTTAGCAGCAGGAAATACTTATCCTAATACTTGTAACCCACTAGATGTATGGAAATCTATAGAAAAAGATAGGGAAAATTACTTTTTTATAGATGTACAATCTCGTGGAGAATATCCAACATATGCATTAAAAGAATTGGAGAGAAAAGGAATAAATATAGTGATGGAAGAAGATGATAAAAAGATACTTAAAGAGAACACAGTAGATTTTATTTCGTTCTCATATTACTCATCAAGACTTACAAGTGCAGACCCAAAAGTAAATATTTTAACAGAAGGAAATGTTTTTGCAAGTCTTAAAAATCCATATCTAGATGCAAGTGAGTGGGGATGGCAAATAGACCCATTAGGGCTTAGAATAACTATGAACTCTTTATATGACCGTTATCAAAAACCATTATTTATAGTTGAAAATGGACTAGGAGCAGTAGATAATCCAGATGAAAATGGAAATATAAATGATGATTATAGAATTGATTATTTACGTGCTCATATAAAAGCCATGATAGATGCTGTTGAGTTAGATGGTGTTGATTTATGGGGGTACACACCATGGGGATGTATTGACTTAGTAAGTGCAAGTACTGGAGAAATGAAGAAGCGCTATGGATTTATATATGTGGATAAAGATAATGATGGAAATGGAACTTTAAAACGCAGTAAAAAGAAGAGTTTTGCCTGGTATAAAAAAGTAATAGAATCAAATGGTGAAGAATTATAATAGGAGGATATAGGTATGTCATTTAAAAAAGATTTTTTATGGGGTGGAGCAACAGCAGCAAATCAATGTGAAGGAGCATGGAATTTAGATGGGAAAGGTCCTTCTTGTTCAGATATGTGTACTGGAGGTTCTCAAAAAGTAAGTAAAAGAATAACGAGAGTTATAGAAAAAGGAACATTTTATCCAAGTCATGAAGCAATAGATTTTTATCACAGATACAAAGAAGATATAGCTTTATTTGCAGAAATGGGATTTAAGGTATTTAGATTTTCAATAGCCTGGACTAGAATATTTCCAACTGGAATGGAGAAAGAACCAAATGAAGCAGGACTTAAATTTTATGAAAATGTGATAGATGAATGTTTAAAATATAATATAGAACCATTAATAACAATATCTCACTATGAAATACCATTTGCAATAACAAAGAAATACAATGGATGGGTTTCAAGAGATGTAATAGACTTGTATATGAATTACTGTGAAACAATATTTAAAAGATATAAAGGAAAAGTAAAATATTGGCTGACATTTAATGAAATAAATTCAGCTACAATGCCTATGGGAGGCTACTTATCACAAGGAATATTAAATGAAGGGACTACAGATTTTATAAACCAAGTAGATATACCTCAACTTCGTTTTCAAGGGTTACATCATCAATTTGTAGCAAGTGCTAAGGCTGTTAAGTTAGCTCATGAAATAGATTCAAATTATCAAGTTGGATGTATGCAAATATTTGCAACAATGTATCCTTATACTTGTAATCCAGATGATGCAGTTAAAACTCAAAGAGATAGTAGAGTAATGAATTATTTCTGTGGAGATGTACAAGTGCGTGGCGAATATCCAACTTATATGAATAGATATTTTGGAGAAAATAATATTGAAATAAAAATGGAAAAAGGAGATTTAGAAATTTTAAAAGAAGGTTGTGTAGATTTTTATACATTTAGTTATTATATGTCTACATGTGTAAGTAGTGATTCTAAAGAAGATAATACAAGTGGCAACATATTAGGTGGAGTGAAAAATCCATATCTTAAGTCTAGTGAATGGGGATGGCAAATAGACCCTGAAGGGCTTAGATATGCACTAAATGAAATTTATGATAGATATAGAATACCTATGATGGTAGTTGAAAATGGTTTAGGAGCTTATGATAAAAAAGAATCTAATGGAGTGATAAATGATGACTATCGTATAGAGTATTTAAAAGCACATATAGAGCAAATGAAGGAAGCTGTAGAAGATGGTGTTGATTTATTTGGATATACTCCATGGGGATGTATAGATTTAGTAAGTGCATCTACTGGTGAGATGGCCAAGAGATATGGGTTTATATACGTGGATAAGTATGATGATGGAAGTGGAGACTTGTCTAGGATTAAGAAAAAGAGTTTTGACTGGTATAAACAAGTAATAGAATCTAATGGTGAAAGGTTATAGTATGTAGATACTGTTTGTACTTAGAAGAGTAGTAAATAGTGTTTATATATACAATTTTTTATTACAAAAAAGGTGGAGTGACGAATCGTTATTCCATCTTTTTTATAATGCATTTAATGGGTAAAAGTGATATATGATTTGTACAATTAACCTATAAAAATAGATTAATAATATAAAGACTTATAAGCTATAAGTGCTAAGTCTGTAAATACTATTGAGGAACTTTAGAATAAAATTAAGAAAATTATTAATTTGGCACAATTTTTGCTCTATAGAAGTTTAAGAAATATGATAGATATTGCAACTATGATATTTAGGGACATAAAACTAATAAAGGAATATGTTAGTATACTAAATGTACAATTTTTTGTGCTATTAAAGTGAAAATCAGATGTATATTATAAAAGAGTAGAGTATATTTTAAAAGGAGTAATCAAATGAAAACAATAGCAGTAGTAACTGATGGGTTGTCTAAATTAGAATGTTTCTTAAATAAAAATCTAGAAATGATATTTAAAGATAAAGTAATGATAAAAAATTATTATTTAAATAAAATAACAGAGAAGGAATTAATAAAAGATGACATAATATTGGTAATGATAGATGATAGAGTATTAAAAATAAAAAAATATGTAGAAGATGTCTCAAAGATAATAACTATAAATAGGAGCATAAAGCAAAAGGATATATATAAGTTATTTTCATTGCCAGAAGGAATAGATGTATTAGTAGTAAACGATAATAAGCATACTGTATTGGAAACAATATCTAATTTATACAATATAGGAATAAATCATCTGAATTTTATACCATACAATCCCAATGAAGAATATAGAAATATTAAGATAGCTATAACGCCAGGAGAGTCAAGTTTAGTTCCAAAATATATAGAAGAAGTTATTGATTTAGGCCATAGGTATATTGATAGTTCAACGTTTATTCAAATAATAGCAAAACTCAAACTGGATGATAAAGAAATTACTGAGAGGCTAATTAAGTATACAGATGAAATAATTAGTTTATATTCAGGAATAAATACTAAATACAAAGAACTTACTATAAAAGCAGATGAACTAAATTCCATAATAAATTTATCAAACTTAGGTATGGCAATGGTATCAGATAAGGGAAACATAATTATTTGCAATAATAGTTTAAGGGATATACTAGATATTCAAAGTAATATTATAGGGAAAAATATAGATGAATTAGAGAATGAGAATATTAAAAAGATTTTTAGTTTGAGTAAGGCACATGATGAAGTTATAAAATTTAATAATAAGTACTTAAACGTAAATAAGTATAATATAGAGAGTTTTGGAAGGGTTACTGGATATTATTTTTGTATTCAAGAAATAACTTACATAAGAAAATTGGAGCAAAACCTATCAAAGAAGCTTAGAGAAAAGGGACAAGTTGCTAGATATACTTTTGATGATATAAAAACAGTTTCAACGAAGATGGAAAGAACTAAGAAATTAGGTATGAAAATAGCTGAATCTGATTATACAATTCTTATAACGGGAGAAAGTGGAACGGGAAAAGAACTCATGGCTCAGTCTATTCATAATGCATCACCAAGACATAGTCAGCCATTTATAGCGATAAACTGTGCAGCTATGCCAGAAAATTTACTTGAAAGTGAACTTTTTGGATATGAAGAAGGTGCTTTTACAGGAGCTTTAAAAGGAGGTAAAAAAGGATTATTTGAACAGGCTAACAATGGAACTATATTTTTGGATGAAATAGGAGACATGCCTATATACTTACAAAGCAAATTACTTAGAGTATTACAAGAGAATCAAGTAATGAGGGTTGGAGGAGAAAATGTAATAGATATAGATGTTAGAGTAATTGCGGCTACAAATAAAAATTTATTAGAAATGATAAAAGGAGATAGATTTAGAGCAGATTTATACTATAGGATAAATGTATTGCCTATAAATATACCACCTTTAAGAGAGCGAAAAGAAGATATAGAAGTTATGTTAAAGCATTTTATGAAAAGGAAGAGAGCAATTAGTCAAGATGTTCAAGACATTATTAATGCATATGAATGGCCAGGTAATATAAGAGAATTAAAAAATACTGCTATGTATATTAACATTATGAGTTCTGAGGATGTTATTTTAATAAATGATTTACCTCATAACTTATTAAATATAACTGAAGATTTTAGTAAAGAAATAAGAATATTAAAGGATAGAACATCTATAGAGAAAGTAAAGTTAGTAATGGAGTGTTTAAAAAATGCCAATAATCTTAATAAAAATATAGGTAGAAATGGTATTGTTAATTCAATAAATGAATTAGGCTACAATATAACAGAAGGTGAGGTAAGGGGAATACTTAATATGTTAAAAGAGCTGGATTTGATAATATGTGAATCTGGTAGAAAGGGAAGTGAATTAAATAGAAGGGGAAAAAATATATTAAACAGTATTTAATAGGTTGATAAAAAGGAAAATCTAAATGCCTATTTTACCTATTAGTTGTACTTAAAACAATTTAAAAAAGTCAAACTAAACAGGATTAAAATAAAATATAAGTAAATAAAGTTATTTATATTACTCGTATTCAAAAAAAGTATTTCTAAAATAAATTATAATGTTCAAATAAATAAAATCTTGGTATGCTACTTGCTCTTTAAGAGAAGTAGCATTTTTTATTGTTCACAAATAAGTTAAGGGGTGAAGAAATTGGCTAAAAAGAAATATCCAATAATAGGAATATCAGGTAATTTACTAATTGATGAAGGAGGAATGTTTCCTGGCTATGAAAGGGCTTATGTAAATAATGATTATATACAATCAGTAGTTATGTGTAAAGCTATACCATATATTGTACCGATTGTATATGATGATGAGATTATAAAGGAGCAGGTATCTAATATAGATGCGCTTATACTATCTGGGGGACAAGATGTAAATCCACTCATATGGAAAGAAGAACCTCATAATAAGTTGGGGGCAATATCACCAAAGAGAGATAGTTTTGATATGAAATTATTAAAACATGCTTTAGATATGAAAAAACCAGTTTTAGGTATATGTAGAGGAGAACAAATTATAAATGTAACTGAAGGAGGTAGTTTGTATCAAGATTTATCTTTAATTGAAGGTGCTTATATTAAACACAATCAGCAACATCTATCTAATGTACCTACACATACAGTACAGATAAAGGAGGGGACAAAATTATATGAAATACTAGGAGAAAAAGAAGTTTTAGTTAATAGTTTTCATCACTTAGTTGTCAACAAAGTAGCACCGGGATATATTGTTTCAGCTACATCTAAAGACGGTTTAATTGAAGCTATAGAAAAGGAAGGAAGTGAGTTTGTAATAGGGATACAATGGCATCCAGAAATGATGACTAGAGATTATGATAATATGAAAAAAATATTTATGGCAATAGTTAAAGAAGCATCTAAATAAAAAATATAAATATATTAAGTTGGCTTTGGGGGGAATAACAATGGAAAAAAGCATTAAGTTAGGTTTTTGGAGTATTGTACTATTAGGAATCAATGCAATAATAGGGTCAGGTATATTCGGGTTACCTGGTGATGCTTATACAGATATAGGTCCAGCAAGTATATTAGTATTAGTTTTTTGTATGCTTTTAGCTGTTTCTATTGCTTTATGTTTTGCTGAAGCAGGTAGTTGGTTTGATACTGATGGAGGTCCCTATCTTTATGCAAAAGAGGCATTTGGAGATTTTGTTGGATTTGAAGTTGGATTTATGAAGTGGATAGTTAGTATGATTGCTTGGGCTACTATGGCAAATTTCTTTGCTGTAACACTATCATCTGTATGGCCACAAGCAGCAGAACCACTTACTAAAAATATAATAATTGGTATATTAGTTGTAGGACTTGGGATTATAAATTTTATGGGAATGAAACAATCTAAGCACTTAAATAATATCATGACTATAGGAAAATTATTACCAATAGTTTTATTTATAGCTGTAGGATTATTCTTTATAAAGGGTTCTAATTTTACCCCATTTGTAATAATACAAAAAGGTCAAAGTGCGTCATCAGCTTTTGTAGCAGTATCTATAACTTTATTTTATGCTTTTACAGGATTTGAATCTTTAGCTGTTGCAGCAAAAGATATGGAGAACCCTAAGAAAAATGTACCTAAAGCATTGGTAATGGTAATGTTTGTAGTATCAGTAATATATATGCTTATACTGGGAATAAGTATAGGGGTGTTGGGTAATGGCTTAGCAGGGTCAGCTACTCCTGTTGCAGATGCTGCCATTAAGATGTTAGGTCCTATAGGTGGGTATATAATTACAATAGGAACTATAGTATCTGTTGGAGGTATAAATATTGCATCATCCATATTTACACCAAGGTCTGCTGCTGCTTTGGTTGAACAAGGATTAATGCCTAAGTCTATAAGAAAAACTAATAAAAATGGAGCTCCTTATATAGCAATTATAGTATCTGTCATAGGAACTTTACTAATAGCATGGTCGGGTTCATTCACAACATTATCTCAAATAAGTGTTGTATCTAGATTTATTCAATATATTCCTACATGTTTAGCTGTACTAATATTGAGAAAGAAGTATGCTGATAAAGATGTAAATTTTAGAATACCTGGAGGAGCAATTATACCAATATTTGCAGTTATTATAAGTATATTATTACTGATAAAAGCAGGTATTGATGAACCTATGAAGATAGTTTGGGGATTAGGTGGGATGATAATTGTAGTTCCTATATATTTCTATATGACTAAAGTATATTCAAAGAAATATAATGATGTAGAAGTCAAATAATTATTGTAATCTATAGATATTCTATAAATATTACTTTGAATTTAGTAAAATTGGTATAACACCAGGGTGTTATACCGATTTTTACATAAATAACTTTATTTATAATATATCATTATACTTTCGTAAGGTTTTATTTCCATTTTATTTTCAATTATATCTCTAGTGTAATTGGTTTCAAGTATTGTGTAGTTTAATTTATTCAAATAAGTTTCAGGTAATTTATATACTACATTATCATGAGTAAAATTACTTATAATAAGAAGATTTTGGTTTTTATACTCTCTTTCATAAACAAATAGATTTTTATGATTTTCATCTAACAATCTATAAGTACCTTCTGTAAAAATATCATATTGTTTACGATATTTGATTAATCTTTGATAAGTATAAAATACTGAACGAGAATCATTAAGCTCATTTTCTACACTAATATTGTCATTATTAACTTTTAACCACGGTTTATGATTAGAAAACCCCTTATAAATAGTATTATCCCATTGCATAGGAGTACGGGCATTATCTCTGGATTTTTGTTGAAGTATAAGCAATGCCTCCTTTTCATCAATACCAGATTTAATCATATGATAGTATGCATTCTTACTTTCAGCATCATCATATTCATCTATTTTAGTAAAGTAGGCATTTGTCATACCTATTTCTTCACCTTGATATATGTATGTAGTACCCTGTAGACCAAATAATGTTATGGCTAACATCTTAGCACTTTCTTGACGAAAAAATCTATCATCTCCAAATCTAGATAAAGCTCTAGGTTGGTCGTGATTAGAGTAAAATAGAGCATTCCATCCCTTTCCTTCATACATTTTATATTGAAAGTCAGATTGTGCTTTTTTTAATTTATCCAGAGAGAACATTTCATTAGTCCATTTTGCGCCTCCTTTATAATCTGTTTTCATATGATGGAAGCTAAAAACCATAGATAGTTCTTCTCGATTTTCTCTAGTATAGTTGATACACTCTTCAGGTGTAGTAGATGACATTTCACCTACAGTAACTATATTTTTAGGTTTGAAAACTTTTTGATTCATATTATGTAAATATTCGTGTATACGAGGACCATCAGCGTAGTGAGTTCTTCCATCTCCTTTTGGTCCTGTTATAGGGTCATCAGGTAATCCAGGTGTTTTGGAGAGTAGGTTGACTACATCTAAACGAAAACCATCAATACCTTTATCAGCCCAAAATTCTAGTATTTTGTAACATTCTTCACGAACCTTTTCATTTTCCCAATTTAAATCAGCTTGAGTTTCTTCAAATAAATGTAAATAATATTGGTTAGTGGTTTCATCATATTTCCAAGCAGTTCCGCTAAATCTGGATATCCAGTTATTAGGAACAGAACCATCAGGTTTAGCATCTTTCCAGAAATAATAATCACGATATGGATTGTCTTTGCTTTTTTTAGATTCTTTAAACCATTTATGTTCAGTAGATGTATGGTTTAGGACCATATCCATCATTATTTTTATGTCTCTTTTATGAGCTTCTTTTAAGAGTTTTTCAAAGTCACTCATTGTCCCATATTTTGGGTCTATATTATAATAATCTTCTATATCATATCCATTATCTCTTTGAGGAGAAACGTACATAGGAGTCAACCATAATAAATCAACACCTAAATAATACAGATAATCTAATTTTTCTATAATACCATTTATATCACCTATACCATCATTGTTGCTATCTTTGAAACTTTTTGGATATATTTGATAGACAGTTGCTTTTTTCCACCAATTTTTCATACTTGATACCTCCTGTAATTTATAAGTTAATTATAATATGTTTAAACAAATTGTCAAGCATTAAACTAATATTAAAGCTAAAATATACAATAAATAATTATTTGTATAAACATATAATTGTATATAGAATAGTGAGGTTAGTATGGGATAAATAGCATAGTACATTTATTTTTGTTTTGATAATATTTAAATGCAATAAAAGGTTGTACTATTATTTAACTCTTATTTCAAAAAATATCTTATTGTATTATTAAATGCAAATAATAGATGATACTTAAATTCTAGTAAATATACACAATATCTTCAATAATAGGTAATGTATTAGGTTTTTAATTTCATTTTATAATGAAATTAAAAACCTTTTAAAGGTATTGTATAGAAAATATAATAACAGTATAAGCATCTTACACAAATCGATACTAGATTGTACAATTAAAATAAAATAGTTCTACAATATTTTTTAGAATGTAAAAATAAAACTGTTATGGATAATAGGAGGTGTAAGAATGCGAATATTAAAAATTATAAATGATTTAGAAAACACAAACAAGTATCTATCTATAGCTTATTTTATAGATAAGTATTCTGTATCTAAAAGAACACTACAAAATGACTTTTCGTATTTATCTAAGGTATCTAGTAATAAAGGTTTTAAAATAATACAAAAAAGAGGATTAGGTTATCTATTAGAGATTGAAGATAATACTTTATTTAAAAAATTTAAAGTTGAGTTATTTGAGTATTTAGACCAACCTAAGTTAAATGTTGAAAGTATAATAGCATGTCTTATATTAAATGAAGATTATATAACTATAGATAGGATATTAGAAGAATTAAAAACAAGTAGGTCAGTAGTAAAAGGATATAAAGAAGATATTGATTCTTATTTAAAAAAATACAATCTTAAGCTAGAAAGAAAATCTCACTATGGATTGAAAATTATAAATAGTATGAAAGAAAGAAGAAAATTGATAGTAGAGCTTTATATAAAAGAAAATGAAATTATAAAAAAGTATATTGATAGTAAACTGGAAAACGATTTTAAAGAAGTTCAGGAGAAATTTATCAATAAATTAAAAGAAAATAATTTAGTCATAAATTATATTGAATTGAAAGAAATACTGTCTTGGTTAAAAGTAACTATGTATATAGATAGGCAATCTAAATTATTAGAGTTAGATGATAGTACCAATGAGTATGAATTAAATTTATCTAGTGAAGATTATAAGATATTGAAATCTTTGATAAAGAAAAAAGCTAGAAAAAAATTTAGAAGACAAAAAGGTGCAGATAACTTAAGAGATGATTTAGAAGATTTTTTGAAGCAATTTGATGAAGAAAATAATACATATTTTAATGAAGATGAAGAATTTAAAAGGTCATTATTAAATCATTTGACAGAATTATTAGAAAGGTCTACTTTTAGTATATCTTATCAAAATCCGCTTATAGATGAAATACAAATCAAATATCCAGTTGCTTTTAATATAGCTATATTACTAGGAAAAATAATGTATAAAAAGTATAATGTTGAAATCCAACGAGATGAAATTGGGTTTATAGCTACATATTTTGCTATGAATATGGAAAAGCAAGCTATCTATAAATTTAGAAAATATAATTCAATAGCAATAGTATGTTCATCAGGTGGTGGAAGTGCTCAGTTAATAAAATTTAAGATAAGCAGTTTGTTTGAAAATACTAATATAAAAACTTTTTCTCTTATACAGATGAAAGAATTAGAAAAATTTAATCCAGATATTATCTTTTCGATTTGTGAACTAGATATAAAGCTAGAAGTACCAATTGTATATATAAAAGAACTTTTAGATGATTATGATATTTTAAGAATCAAAGAGTTAATTATGTTTGAAAAATTTAAGGAATACTCTTTAGAAAATAAAGGTCAAGCATTTATCTGCAAATTTTTAAGAAATGACTATTTTAATATAGACAATGATTCAATTGATTATATCAAATGTTTAGAAGATATGTCTAAAAATATAGAGTTAAAAGGTGCAGGAAATTATGGGTACTCTGAAAATGTTTTGAAAAGAGAGTACTTTGCAACAAATATATATATAAATGGAGTTGCAATACCTCATCCTATAGATATTGATGGAAATGAAAATTTAATTTCAGTAAAAATTTTACAAAATCCAATAGAGTTTAAAGGTAAAAAAGTTTCTTTAATATTTATGATTTGTTTAAAAAAAGAAAATATTGGACTTTATAAAAAAATTAGTAGTAGTTTATATGAAATAATGAATGATATAGAAACTGTTCAACTACTTGTAAATGCTAAAACATTCAAAGAATTTGTAGCTTTAATAAATCAAAGAATATAGAGGGTAATCGTATGAGTATAGATTATTTAAAAAAACTATGTGAAGCAGATGGAATAGCTTCAAATGAACAAGAAATAAGAGACCTATTAGCTGAAAATATAAATGGAGAAATTAGTTTTGATAACTTAGGAAGTATGATAGTTCACCATAGAGGTAATGGAGTAAAAATGATGTTTTGTGCTCATATGGATGAAGTTGGATTTATGGTAAGGCACATAAGTGATATTGGAATGCTACATTTAATTAATGTTGGTGGAGTTAAAGATAGTGCAAAGTCTTTCCAAAAAGTAAATATAAGTAAAGTTGATGGTACTAAGGTAAAAGGGCTTATAAATTGTTCATATGACGAAAATAACAAAGTAAAAGATTTATATGCAGATATAGGAGTAAGTACAGCTAAAGAAGTTGAGGATTTAGGTATAAACATAGGAGATATGGTATGTTTTGCTAGTGAGAGTGAAATGTTAAATGAAAATGTACTTATGGCAAAGGCTTTAGATGATAGAATAGGATGCTATATACTTAAAGAGATAGATAGAAGAGTTAATCAAATAAAAAAGAATGATAATGATATATATCTTGTATATACAAGTTCTGAAGAAGTTGGAATAAGAGGAGGTAAAACAACATCAAAAGTAGTGAATCCTGATATAGTGTTTGCTGTAGATGTTGCTTGTGCACCAGATTTAATTAGAAATTATACCAATCAACGCCAATTATCTAAAGGTTGTATGATAGTGCATTATGATAAAACAATGATTCCTAATAAAAAATTTTTAAATTATATGAAAGACTTAGCAACTAAGTATGATATAAAATTCCAATGCGATATGTTTAGTGGTGGAGGAACAGATGCTGGAAATGCACATCTAGCAAATGAAGGAAAATTAGCTATAGTTTTGGGGGTTCCTTTAAGATACTGTCATGGAAATTATTCAATGGTAGATATGAGAGATGTTGAAGAGGTTATCAATTTATGTACTGCTGTTATTAATGATATGAATATGGAGAAGTACAATAACATATTAAAGTTTATTTAACGACATAGGAGGTAAGCATGGAAAATTTAGAGATGAAAATAATGGAGATAATAGTTTCTTCAGGGGATAGTAAATCAAAGTCATTTGAAGCCTTAAATAAAGTGAAAGAAGGCGATTATGAAGGAGCTAGAGCTTGTATAGAAGAAGCTAGAAAAATAGATATAGAAGCTCATAATGCACAAACTGCATTAATACAAAGTGAATTATCTGGAGATTGTGAAAGTAAGTCAATGGTGAGTTTATTAATGGTACATGCCCAAGATCATTACATGACTTCACAGTTATCTAGAGATTTAATAGAAAAATTAATAGATATATTTGAATCTAAGGAGGCGTAAAAATGAGAATAATATTATGTTGTGCAGGTGGATTTTCGACTACAATGCTAATGAAAAATATGGAGAATGTTGTAAAAAATAGTAAAAAATTAAATGATGATGATTTTGAATTTAAAGCAATACCAGTAGATTTATTAAAAAATGAGGTTGATAATTGTGATGTACTAGTTATAGGACCACAAATAGCTCATAAACTTGATTACATAAAACCTATACTAGAGCCTAAAAATGTACCATATGTAATAATAGATCAAAATACATATGGAAAAATGGATGGTGCAACTGCACTTAAGATGGCATTAATAGCTCACAAAAAAGCTAATATGTAATATTCATTAAAGTATACTATGATGATGGGGGAAAAATAATGTTTAAAAAGTTCGAACAATTTATGAATAAGCATCTTACACCTATTGCACAAAGAATGGACAAACAGCATCACTTAAGTGCAATTAAAAAGTCAATGGTGGCGATGACTCCAATCCTTATAATAGGAAGTTTAAGTCTTATGCCAGAGGCTATAGGAAACTTAACAGAAAAAGCTATAGGAGCAAATGCTATAACTTCATTTATAACAAATAATATGGATTCATTACAAATTCCATTTTACTTAACTATAGGAATGATGGGATTTTTAGTATGTATGTGTATAACGTATTTCCTTTCAGAACACTATAAGCTTTATGTACCAGGAGCAATGTCCTTAGCTGCTGTTGGTTTTCTTTTAATGAGTTTTAATTTCACTGAAGATGGTGGAATGGATATTAAGTATATGGGAACTAAAGGGTTATTTATAGCAATGGTGGCAGGTGTATTAGCTGTTGAGTTGTATAGATGGTGTAAAAAGAAAAACTTTACTATACGTATGCCAGAAAGTGTACCCGATTTTGTATCAAGTTCATTTGAATTAATACCTACAACAGTAATAATAGTTGGAGTATTTATAGGTATAAGAATAATAACTTTACAAGTATTTGGAGTACTTCCTCCAGAAATACTTACCCAATTTTTAGCTCCATTAGTTGGTTCTTTAGATAATCCATTTACATTTGCATTTATAACATTTCTAGGAATAACATTATTCTTTTTTGGAATACATCCATCTGTATTATCGCCAATAACAGCACCAATAACAGCTCAATTTTTAGCTGAAAACTTGGAGGCTATGGCAGTAGGTCAATCATTACCACACTTTTATACAGGAGGAATGGTAAGTGCATTTGCAAATTTTACAGGTACAGGAGTAACATTTGGCTTGGTATTTTGGTACTTAATGTCTAAGAGAGTAGATTTCAAGCGTATAGGTCAAGTTTCTTTAGTACCAGCATTATTTGGTATAAATGAACCTATATTATTTGGTGGTCCGATAGTTTTAAACCCAACATTCTTTTTACCTTTTGTAATTGGAGGAACTATACTGGGAACATTCCCTGCATTTTTAATGAATGCAGGAATATTAGCCAAACCCTTTTTCAACCCTCCATATTTAGGAGTATTTATAGAAGGATTCTTAGTAAATGGACATTGGTTAACTCCAATAGTTCAAGCATTTCAAATGGTGGGTTCTATATTAATATGGTATCCATTCTATAAAATGTATGAAAAACAGTGTGATGAGAGAGATACTAAGCAGGTTCAAGAAATTCAAGAAGAATCTGTAATATCTCCAGAAGATTTAGGCTTATTAGGTGATTTAGATTTCTAGAAATATAATCAAGCATGTAAATAAAAGCTGTGGAGATAGAGTTACAAATCTATATTCATAGCTTTTATTTTATAGAGTAGAAAGATATTTTTAGTAACAAAATATAATTAATATTTGATTTTAGATAAAAAACATGCAAATGAAGCAAAAAATACTCCATAAAAATCTAATAAATCGTATTTTTATATTGTATGTGAGAAGAATTATATTGGAGGATTAATATGAAGCACAATTTTGATGAAGTTTATAACCGCAAAGGTACTTATTGTACACAGTGGGATTATATACAAGATAGATTTGGTAAAAAAGATTTGATTCCATTTTCTATTTCAGATACAGATTTTACAGTACCTAAACCAGTATATGAAAAGTTACAGGAGATATTACAGCATCAGATATATGGATATTCTAGATGGAATCACAATGATTTTAAAGGAAGTATTACAGGCTATTATAATAGACGATTTGAAGCGAAAATAGAGAGCGATTGGGTGTTATATAGTCCATCAGTTATGTATTCAGTAGCATTACTACTTAGATTACTTTGTAATAATAAAAAGAAAGTTGCTACATTTAACCCTATGTATGATGCATTTTTCAGTGTAATAGAAGAAAATGGATTTGAGTTAGAAAAAATACAATTATATGAAAAGGATGGTAAATTTAATATAGATTTTGACGAATTTGAAGATAGTGTAAAAAATTGTGATGTATTATTATTATGCTCACCTCATAATCCAACAGGTAAGGTTTGGAAAGAAGTTGAATTAGAGTTTTTAATAAATACTTGTAAAAAATACAATATAAAAATTATAAGTGATGAAATACATGCTGATATAATCATGCCAGATAATAAACATTTGCCAATAGTTAAATATTTAAGGGAATATAAAGAACTATATTTAGTGTCTTCTGGAAGTAAAACATTTAATTATCCAGGGTTAATAGGTTCATATGCTGTTATAGCAAATAAAAATATATATGATGAATTTTTATCAATAACAAGAAGAAGAGATTTTCTAAACTCTGTAAGTTTACCAGGTATGTATGCGACAATGGTTTCTTATAATGAATGTGATTATTATATAGAACAACTCGTCGAATACATAGATAATAACTTAAGTTATGTATCACAGTTTATAAAAGAGAATTTTGAAGATATTAAATTTACAAAGCCAGAAGGTACTTATTTGGCATGGATAGATTGTAGAGACGTTCCATTTACTTGTGAAGAAATACAAGATTCTTTAATTAATATTGGGGGAGTGGGAATAATGCGGGGAGAAGTATATGGAAGTGAGAAATATTTAAGATTAAATTGTGGCTGTCCAAGAGAAAAATTAAAAAAAGGTCTTGAAAGATTTAAACAGAGTATAGACTATTTATACTTTAACAACAAATAGTTTAAAAAATAAACTATTAAAAATAGATAGGGACAATTTGTTCCTATCTATTTTTCAATTGATAAAAAATTGATTTCTAAAATGAATAATTTTAATTTGGTAAAATAAAAAAAGATGATTCAAATATTTATTTTGAGACATCCTCTTTTAATATCTTTGAGTAACATCCATGAATACAAATGTTTCAGGTGTATGCTTTGATTCAGTATATTCAAAAAGCTTTCCATCATCAGTATATACACTATTTTTAATAACACCAACACAATTATAATCATTTAGAGGTAGCGTTTTTAACTCAAGTTCTGTAGCTTTTTCAATTTTAAATATCTTTCTGGATGAAACAATTTTTGTACCTAGACACTCTTCTATATATTTATAAATAGAGCCTTGTGCTATAGAAACATCAAGGTCTTTAACTATACTACATAGAAAATAGTTAATGTCGAGAATTTTAGGTATGTTATCAATATATCTTAGTCTGTGAAGGTAATATACTTCACTACCAACTTTAAAACCTGTCTTTTTAGATAACTTATTATCAATTAAGATTTTGCTGAAGTGGAGAACACTAGTAGCAGTATTAACCTTTTTATCTTCTACAATCGATTCTACACCTTTGAAATTGTGCATATTTAGAAAAAAATCATTAGAACAACTATTTTCTAACACTACAACACCCTTGCCTTTTATACTTTGAACATATCCTTCTGTGTTTAATTGAGAAATTGCTCTACGTACAGTGTTTCTGCTACATGAAAACCTTTCAATAAGTTGAAGTTCAGTAGGCAGCATCATATTACTTGTATATTTACCATCAAGTATTTCCTCTTTCAATACTTCATATATCTCTGAAAATTTATTTTTAGCCATATACCCCTATCCCTCCTTAAAGGTCTTTAGTAATCTTATTGAACTGATATGAACAAATTATATCAAATGTGTTTAGACATGTATAGTGAAAATAGAATCATATCAACCATAAAAAGGACAAAATAGAATTATTTTGTGGGTTGTTTCAAATACATGGTTAAACATATTTTTAAAATAAAAAAAATGAATTAAAAAAATAGGCTAGATATAGCAATACACTTAAAGGGATTTATATGTTAAACTAAATGATAAAAATAAAATGAATAAAAAATATTGACAATTTGTTTAAACAAATATAATATTTAAAATATAAAATGTGAATAAATCGTTTTCACAAAAAATTAAACCGAAATAGAAAGGGGATTGTATATGAAGAGGTTCTTAAACAAAATGATGCAACAACTGTCACTTTTAGGAAAGACTATGCTGGTGCCAATAGCTGTAATGCCAGCAGCAGGTATATTAGGATTATTATTTGGTCCAAATATGCTCAATGTGCCAGCTATATCTAATATATCTAATATAGTATTTTCAAATGTGGACTACTTATTTTTATTAGGAGCTGCTAGTGCCTACTCAAAGTCTAAAGACAAGACAAGTGTAATGGTTGCAGCCGTAGTTGCATATATGATATTTAAGTCAAATTTAGAGTTATTGAATGATACATTAAATGCAGGTGTATTTGGTGGGATAATTGTTGGAGCTTGTATAGCATGGACTTACAATAAAACATATAAAGTTAAAGTTCCAGCATTTTTAAGCTTCTTTGCAGGAGAAAAATGTGTAATTACACTATCACCAGTGGTTGCTTTAATTTTATCATATATATTTAGTTTATTATGGATATATCCACAAGCTGCAATGAATCAATTTGGTTTTTGGTTGGGAGGAGCTGGTGCAATAGGAATATTCTTGTTTTTATTCTGTAACCGTGCACTAATACCAACTGGGTTACATCAAGTTTTAAATGCTTACATATTATTTGAAATGGGTGAATATACAACATCAACAGGAGAAGTTATAAGAGGAGAAATTCCTAGATTTATGGCAGGAGACCCAAATGCAGGATTCTTCTGGACAGGATTTTACATAATTATGATGTTTTCAATACCTGCTATTTCTTATGCTATATATAAAACAGCACAAGATAAAAAGAAGCAAGAAGTAAAAGGTGCAATGACCGCTGGAGCATTGACTTCTTTTATGGCAACAGTAACTGAACCAATAGAATTTTCGTTTTTATTTGCATCTCCAAAGTTATATATAATTCATTCTTTTTATTCTGGTCTAGGTGGAGTTGTACTATATTTACTGGGTGCTCGCTTGGGTTCATTTAATGGAGCAAGTATAATTGACTATGTCTTAAGTTTTAGTTATGGAGATAAAGCATGGTTAGTTATACCTGTAGGAGTTGTATTCTTTGTATTATATTATGTAACATTTAAATATATAATAATAAAAGATAATGTGCAAACACCAGGACGTGAAGTTGAGATAGAGATAGGTGATAAAGTTAGTGAAAAAGAAAAGAATTTAAAACTTTCTCATGGTAATTTTTCATATATGGCTAAACAGATAATTAAAAATTGTGGTGGTTATGAAAATATAGTGACTCTTAATAATTGTATGACGAGATTACGTTTAGAAGTGAAGGATGCTACTATTTTGAATGATGATAATATTAAAAAAACAGGAGCCAAAGGGGTAATTAAATTGAGTAATACATCAGTTCAAATCATCATAGGAACGGATGTTGTTAAAGTAAAGGATGAGATGGAAATGCAACTTGATGAGTTGAGAAAGCAGGCAGATGCATAAAATGAAGAAATTAGTAGTTAGGGCAGATGATATAGGATATTCAGAAGGTGTTACACTAGGGATAATATCTTCTTATAAGAACGGTATTGTTACAAGTGCTGGAATCATGGTGAATATGCCTTTTTCAAGACAAGCTATAGAAATGGTAAAAAATGATGATGTATGTTTTGGTTTACATGTTAATTTAGTAATAGGAGAACCTTGTTGCAAAGAACATATTAAGATAAAGAATTTGTTAGATGAAGGTGGAAAATTTGTTTCTAGCAAAATAAGAAGAACGCAACTACTGACAGGTAAAGAGGTTTTTAATTATGAAGAAGTATATGAAGAAGTTTGTGCTCAAATTGAAACTTACAAGTTGTATATGAATAAATTGCCTGAGTATATTGATATACATGGTATAGAAGAAGATGTATCAATATCAGCAATGTGTGATGCTGCAAAAGAATATGGTATACCAAGTTGTCCCTATTATTTGGATTCATGTATTAGCATGCCAAGTAAATATCCTCAGAATGATTTTTACAAGTTAAATAAATCTTTTGTTAAATTATTTGAAGAAAAATATATAAATTTAGATAAAGATATAACATTGATTAAAAAATAGCTACGCACACTCGTGACTTTAGTCATGAGTTAGTAGCTAAAATAGTCAGCATATAGGGAAA
>OKWQ01000167.1_pt1 | contig 42842 bp, 41 predicted proteins | sample 1607071 | NCBI WGS metagenome assembly OKWQ01 (sample SAMN07501039, study PRJEB24779) | human gut metagenome
TTCCTACGCCCATACCAGTTTCCCACACCCATCTTTCCGAGATAGCATTCGTTGATACAAAGCTGGTTTTCTCAGCCGGTTGGAACCCCTGGGCTGTGGCGGGCTGTTCGTTATTGGATAAACACACAATTCATAGCAATACCCACCGGTGTCACCAAAAACGGATTTTCCGGCTTTATTGTTTTAATTCCTGTCTTCTTCTCGAAGATCTCCTCTATTCCTGTAAGGCAGCAAGTTCCTCCGCACAGATAGATTCCTTTGATTTTCTGATCGTGGATATATTTGTTGACAATGGATGCCATTTTTTCGAAAACCGGTTTTACAACCGGGAATATTTCTTTATGATTGCTGTAATCCTGTTTCATTACCTCGGCTTCTTCAAAAGATATGTGATATCTTCCGGAAAGAACCAGGGTCACATGGGTTCCTCCTGTTGCCTCGTCCTGAATTTCTTCTACTTTGCCGTTTTTGATGATTGCCAGCCCTGTAGTACCGCCTCCGATATCAACAATTACTCCATCTTTAATCTCATAGACTGAGTTGGCGGCAGATGGCTCATCCAGGATATTGATTACCTCGAACCCCGCCCCTTCGGCTACATAAGTATGGGTCTTTAAACTGCTTTGCGTACCTGCCGGCATTGCAATTGCACATTGTGACAATTCGCATTTCAAACGTTCTTCCAGCTTTGCCTTTAATTTTTTAACAATCTCAAGTGCGCCCAGATAATCTACCACAACACCGTCTCTCAATACTCTGGCACTTTGCTTTTCACATGCCACGGGCTGATTATTTTCATCTAATACAGCAATTACAATATATGCCGTACCCAGGTCCAATCCTACCTTTAACTTGCCTTTATAGGGGAAAGTTTTTGTCTCAGCTTCTGTGACCTTTTTCATGTACTCATTTACTTTTTCTATATTCATTCAAAAAACTCTCCCGTAATTACAATATTTTATTGATCTGCTCGCCCTTTAACCACTGGTCGATATTTCGGAACACAATTTCAGCTCTGATTTCCATAGATTCTTTTGTAGCAAATGCCACATGGGGAGTTACAATGGTATTTTTCGCATGAAGCAGCGGATGATCGGTATTAAGCGGAGGTTCCACTTCGAATACATCGATGCCTGCTCCTGCAATGCGGCCTTCATTCAGTGCCTTTGCCAGAGCATCTGAATCCACTACGGGTCCTCTTGCAGCATTTATCAGGATCGCAGATTTTTTCATATATCCAATGGTCTCCTGGTTGATCAGATGGCGGGACTGTTCCGTTAACGGGCAGTGGAGTGCTACAATATCTGCTTCTTCCAACAAGTCTTTTAACGGCATATAAGTGATCAGTTCACTGTTCTCCTTCTTTGAAAATCCATTATAGGCAATGACTTTACAGCCGAATGCACTGCAAAGCTGTGCGGTACGCATTCCGATTGCTCCTGTACCTATGATTCCCACAGTTTTTCCTTTTAATTCAAAACCAACAAGACCATCCTTCGTTTTTCCATCCCTGCAGCGTGCTTCCACCTGAGGAACATTTCGAAGAAGTGAGATTATCATGCCCAGCGTAAGCTCTGCTACTGATTCATTTGAATATCCGGAAGCGTTACTAAGGGCAGCTCCCATTTCTTTTGCGGCCTCCAGATCTACATGATCTACACCGGTAAATGCCACATCTATAAATTTTAAATGGCTGCAATTGCGAATTACTTCCTGTCTCAGCGGCATATTTGCCAGTATCAGGATATCCGCATCTTTGCTTTCTTCCTTTAATACTTCCTCATCACTGCTCTTTTCATATGCGCGGAAGGTATGTCCTGCTTCTTCCAGCGGTTTTATATAGCTTTTTAATATATCCTCGCTGACTGCAAGGGATTCTAACATTACAATATTCATGAAATTACTCCTTTATTCTTTGGTAAATTTAAAAAATTCAAATAGAGTATACATCAGCCGTCCGCAGAAATCAATAGCCCTCAACATCATAATAAAAAGCATACTGCTGCAGAATTCCGGCAAATCCCTGATACTTTGAAAATGGGAAACCCTCCGGATAATGACGGTCTAATACCTTCTGAATATGGGTATCTATGGGAAATGCATCGATATGATGCAGTGCAAACAGACATATGCATTCTGCCACCTTTATTCCAACTCCGCATAACTTTAAGAGTTCTCTTCTGGCATCCTCATAATTTAAATCATAGAGACGGTATAAATCAAAACCTCCGCTTACGACCATATCTGCGGTCTTTCTGATATACTTATTCCGGTACCCCAGGCTGCAGGAACACAGATCCTCTTCACCCAGTCCTGCAAGCGCCTCCGGTTTGGGGAACGTATAATATGTTTCATTCCGGAAATTTGTTCTTTTTTCTCCATAGGCTCTGCAAAGAGACTCTACGCATTTTTTAATCCTCGGAATGTTGTTTTGCTGGGATATGATAAAAGTAATTACCATTTCCCAAAGCTCCTGGCGCAGGATGCGGATCCCTCTGCCATATGCACAAGCGTTTTGCATGTACAGATCCTTACTTTCAATCTGTGCCTTAAATGCTCCATAATCTGTCGTAAGATCAAAGTAAGAATCCCAGATCTCACGAAATTCATTCTCTTCACAGAAAAAAGTGATTTCTTCCTCCTGCTGCACTATCTCCAGATACCGCTCCCGGGCTATCAGAGAATAGCTGCCGTCTTCCCTTTTGTTCAAGCGGAAACACTGCCCGGAATCAGCAATCTGTGCTATATCAAAGTCCTTAATGATCTTTATTGTCTTTTCTGTCATGTATTTTCCTTACTGTCTTTTGTGTAAATGTATTATATATAAATTTCTTATCTCCGGTATCTGTATCTTTGTTTAAAGCAATTGATTAGTACCTCATACTTCTAATCATTCGACTTTAAATGTACAATTTTATTTTTCGTTCGGTTTTCAATTATTTCTAACTGCCCAATACTCTGTACAAATTTTGCAAAAGTTGCATAACCGTAATCCTTCACCTTAAAGTTATCAAATTTCCGGTGAATCCGATTGCCTAAGAATGCCAGTTCCATGCCTTCCCTGCCGCTGCTTCGTACCAGGTTAATGGCATATTCCGACAGCTGCTCTTTCTTAATATTGTTATCTTTCATACGAACCATGATGGCATTATTGTTCTTGGTAAGTTCAAAGCTTTCCATTTCTTCCAAAAACTTTGACAGGGAACTGTATCCATAATTACGGACATCAAAATCCGAATATTTCTTCACCAGCCGGCTTCCGATTTCCCCAAGCCCGGTCATTCTGTCCTTGTCATCATTTTCTGTTATAATGGATACGATGTCATTCTCAATGACACGTTTGCTGATAATACTGCTGTCTTCCATCCCCGGCTGGCTGTCTCCCAGGCGGCTTCTGCTGCCGATAGAGCTGTCACTTAACCGGCTCTTATGAACAAAGACTTCTTCCTGTGTTTCTTCATCCTGCTCCAGCAAAATCTCCAGATTCGTAAATACCGTACAGGCAGCACGGAAAGATCTTGGAGTCTTTTCCTCTCCCATTCCGATTACATCTTTGCCGGATTCCCGCAGCCTCCCCGCTAACCGTGTAAAGTCGCTGTCGCTGGAAACGATACAGAAACCATCTACATTATTGGTATACAATATATCCATGGCATCAATAATCAATGCGGAATCGGTTGCATTTTTCCCTACGGTATTGCTGAACTGCTGGATTGGCATAATAGAATTCTCAAGGAGTGCCTGTTTCCATCTCGTCGTCTGCGCACTGGTCCAATCTCCATAAATCCTCTTGTATGTGATGACTCCGTACTTGGTCATTTCATTCAGAATACAAGATATATATTTTGAAGAAATATTGTCTGAATCGATCAATACTGCAAATGTTTTTTCTCTCATTTTTTTGTTGCCCTCTTTTCATTTCATATCATGTGAATTAATACAATAGACTCCGAAGCAGTTCTTTCAAGAGCTGTTCCAGATCCGCTACTGCACATCCGCCCTCATTTCGGTCATCTTCAAACCCGCTATAATAGCCATACAGAAGTTCCAATTGCAGCCAGCGTCCCTCTTTTACCGCCTTTATTACTATATCTGCTGCAGAATTATTTTTGTAAACATAACGGGACAGCGCTCTTGCAACCCCGTCAATATTTCTCTTATCTAACAACCTTTCTTTGGAAGCCCGGTTCAGCTTTTCTGCCAGTTCCGGATTGTCCTTCATTATTTCGTCGTAGTCTTTCCCTTTTTCCAATCTCCCGATCTTCTCCTTCATTTGGCACTTATTGCGTAATTTTTCTTATTTTATTATAATTTAAATGAACGCAAATAGCAATGTTATCTGAGGGATTCTTTGATAAAGTTATTATTTCCTACTCCGGACGCGTATACTTTCCTTAACTTTCAGAATCAATCTTAACCTTTTCATAAGTTTATCTTCACTTTTTATAAATGATTGCACATACATTTTTTATTGTTTTCTACATCAGGTATGGTATACTCTTTTAATATAATTTGAAACTTATACATAATATAAATATACAGAGCGGCTAACAAAATCTCTTAGATTGCTCCCGAAAAGGATGTGATAGCAAGATGTTAATAACAAAGAAATTTATATTGTCGGAACAGAATGCGGATATGGTTGCAGATCTCATAGAAGAAACATTGCAGCAGCTTTCTGCAGCACCGGAAGAAATATTAAAGATACGTCTCTCTTTGGAAAAGGCACTGGATAGCTGGATGGAAAAAGGATTGGCACCCAATTCCGGGGAATTAATTATCCAGACACGTCTGAAAAAAATACAGATAACACTGAAGGTACAGGGCAAAGAGGCAAACCCTTACGAACAGAATGATGATGACCAGTTTGGAGATGCATTTTTCAGCCAGCCGTTTCTTGCGGCTATTGGCAGCGGATGCGGCTATGTGTACTCCAAGGGAATGAATATTGTTTCAGTTAGTATCAAGCACAAGGCTTCCAACCCATTTTTGCCTATCGCAATTGCGATCATCCTGGCACTGGCCGCAGGTGTGGTAACCCATTACCTGCCTATAGAAGCTTCTGATTTTCTGCTGAACCAGGCAGCAATCCCTCTATTTGACACATTTGCCGGTATTCTGACAACGGTGGTCTGTCCTATGCTGTTTTTTGCCGTTGTATGGGGAATTTACCATATCGGAGCACCGAACCGGCTGGGAAGTGTGGGCAAAAAAGTACTGCAGCACTTTAGCGCAATTCTCATAACAATGACCATATTAGGAGGGATTGCGGCAGCCTTGTTCACAAAGGTGCATTTTCCCTCAACAGGTGCAGACGGCATTCAGGCAGAATCCATTTTTCAACTGCTACTTGATGCCATTCCGGAAAATGTCATCGACCCGTTCCAGACCGGAAATGCCATACAGATCATTGTTCTGGCTATACTTGTGGGAATGGCAATGGTACTGCTGCAACACCGGATCAGCATTGCCGGACAGTTAGTTGAACAGTGCAATGCTATATCGCAAAGTATTTTAGGATTTATTTCCGCCGTTTCACCGGCTTTCGTTTTTTTAAGTATTTACCGGCTTATCGTAGGCAATTACATACCTCTTCTTTTATATATGCTGCAAATGGCAGGTGTCTATCTGCTATGCATGGCAATTGTATTCCTCCTGTATCTGGTATCGGTAAAGGTAAAAGAGGGAATTTCGCCAATCCGTATATTGAAGAAAATTATGCCTTCCTCCTTTCTTGCCTTAGTAAATGCTTCCTCATCCGCAGCTTATTCTGATATGCGAAACAACTGCGATAAGAAACTGGGTATTGACCACCGGCTTTCCAAATTTACCATTTCCTTTGGAAGCGTTGTATTTAAACCTGCTACCGTGGTGCATTTAATACTGCTTACTGTATTTGCTGCACAGGCATTCGAGATCAAAATAACCATAGCTATGCTGGTAATTACCATGATTGTGTCATTTACACTGGCTGCGGCAGCTCCATCTATACCCGGTGGATTTCTTGCAGGTTATGCCGTTCTTTTTATACAGGCCGGTATTCCCGCAGAAGCACTTGGATTGGCGGTCATTGCTGATATTGTTATGAATGCCTTAAATGCTGCAATTAATGTAATAATTTTACAATTTGAAGTTTTACATTGTGCGAAAAGGTCAGATTTGCTGAATACTGAAGTCTTAAACGATAATACACTCTCATAAGAAATTGCCTGCTGTGCATACTAAGTAATATGGCAGGCGATTGCCATAACACTTATGCAAAGTATATGCATGAAAAGAGAGGAGATTTGAATATGGAAAACAAAGGTTATAATAATTATGATGTTACCGAACTTCCCCAGTCCTGTAAATCCGTTATGGAACACATGGTAAACGAACTGGACAAAGAGGAAGAAGAAGCAGCAGCACAATCCAGTACAAAAAGTAAAAGTAAAAAGAAGAAGAAAAAGAATTCATAGCCGCAAAAGCATCCGGATTATTTTAAATCCGGGTGCTTTTCTATTATCCGGCACATTTTTATTTTCTGTCACTTTTGAATTACTCTACTCTCATTTTTCATTTCTTTACAATGATTTCATAACAATTTTTTTCTTGTACCATATATTATCTTAAAACGAATATTTGACAAAGGAGGGTTTATGCTCAAGAAAATTTTAGCCATTCTCTTATCTACGTTACTGCTGTTTTCTTTTTTTCCTGTATTTATTGTTTGTGCGATTCCTCCTTCCTCACATCCCCTCTACCTTGGTATTGACGTGAGCTTTTATCAGGAAGATATTGATTTTGAACAGGTTGCTGACTCTGGAATTCAGGTTGTTTATATACGTTCCAGCCTAGGTGGTGATTATATTGATCCAAAATTTGAAGACAATTACGCCAAGGCCTCTGCTGCCGGGCTGTCCATTGGCTTTTACCATTATGTAACCGCAAGAAGCATCTCCCAGGCACAGTATCAGGCACAATTTTTTGTAAACACTATCCAAGACAAGGACTTCGACTGCAGGCTGGCTATGGATTTTGAAGATCTGCAATATCTGACAGATACAGAAATAAATGCCATTGGATTGGCATTTATCCAGACTGTAGAACAGTTAAGCGGCAAGAAAGCTGTGGTCTATAGTGATTCCTATAATGCAGGTTACACATTTAGCGGAGCGATTACTGCCTACCCACTGTGGGTAGCCGAATATGGCGCAGCTTCCCCATCCGATAATTCAAATTGGAATTTCTGGGTTGGCTGGCAGCATTCGGACACAGGCAGGATTCCGGGAATCAGTACAAATGTCGATCTGGACTATTTTACCGATGGCATCTTTCTGGACAACAGCGGCCCGGTAAATCCTGTTCCTCCCCCACCGGAACCCTCTACTTCATATGTGGAATACCGGGTTAAATCCGGTGATACACTTTGGAATATTGCCCAGCTCTATCACACCAGTATTACCGCAATTGCAAACGAAAATGCTCTTGCAAACCCCAATCTTATTTATCCCGGTCAGATACTGCGCATTCCCATACCGGATAATACACCGTCTGAAGATACGTACCTGACCTATACGGTAAAACCAGGGGATACACTCTGGGCAATTTCACGAAATTACCATACCAGTATTGCAGACCTTGTAAAACTGAATCAGATTCACAATGAGAATCTGATTTATCCTGGCCAAAAACTCAGAATTCCCTGTACGCCGGATTCCGGTTCTTCAAAACCGGTTCAATGGTATACGGTAAAATCCGGCGACACCCTCTGGGCTATAGCCGCTAAATACAACACTACAATCAGCGCTCTTGTATCTGTTAACCATATTTCAAATCCAAACTTTATTTTAATCGGGCAGAAACTGCAGATTCCAAGCTAAGTAAAATGTGCTGATAACATGAATGAATTTTCAAACACGTTCTGTGGCGGATGAAAAATAGAATTCAGGGCATATCTGATTGCAATTAAAACTACCCTGCATTATTGTTATACAATACTGCAGGGCATCTTAAATTATCTTTTCATTTAATTACCTTTCCCATTCAATACATATACGAATTTATTTACGCTTTAACTACTCTTTCATTAACACTCATAACAAAATCTTCGATTTTCTTTTTGTCAGGTGCATCCGGCAGACCGGTATTTCTCGCCGCATTATCCAATCGTTTTTCATAACCCGACAATATTTCATAAAACTCATCCCGGTACATGCCGTCTTCTCTTTGAAATGCTCCATTTCTGACACTCATCAACAAATCATGCTCTTCTTCCCGGTAAGTACAAATCTCTTCTTTTTCCAGAATATCAATGGCCATCATAAAAAGCCGCAACAGATGCATCGCATGTTTATTCAGATGATTTTCATCTTTCTTATGATTGCGTTTACCAATTTTGTCATACTCTTTTACCACATTGTTCATCTCACACCAGATATTGCGGTAATCTCTCAATGGATAATGGGACAAATCTGCATCCATAAAAATCTCCTGCTCAAATTCAGGGTTTACAGCTTGGTCCAGATAAATATTGATACTTCCAGTTCCAAACTGTGCGTAACGCTCCTGAAAATTGTACATGGCATTTTCTACAGACCGCAATATATGCTGTTCCTTCTCTGCCTGGGGCATTGTATCCCTTGCCAGAGCATTTTGCAGTCTTCGCAGCTGCTGACCGGCATAACCACCGAAGGAGTGAATAGCGCGCTTTGATAAAAATAATTTCTTATGATCCAGCAGTTCCTGTCCCACCGGGGATAAATACAGATAATGTTCCTGTTTTAGTCCCAGCATTTCACAGGTATTGGGATTACAGTCCATTAACAGCTTTATAATCTTGTTAAAAGTGTAAATTGTAGTGTCTGTTTTATCATCTGCATATTGATCATAGCTGCTCAGTCCGATCAGATCCGACTTGCGGTTGAGGGTAATCCCACGGACATCATAATCGCTGAATTCGTTATTTGTTCCATACGCATAGCTTCCTGCAACAGAAAGGAGAATCAGGTTCTTTCCCAGATGCTCATCCTGCCAGAGGAAATTATACTCCGGTGTATGTATCAGGTTTTTAAAGTTCATGGTTCTACCCTGTGGTATATCGCAGATAAATCTGCGATATACTCACAAACTTTCCTCTCTAGTTAGAAAATCACTTTAATCCACGAATCTCTCCGCTCATGATCAAAGAAAGATTCTTCTTTATTTTTTCACTCGTCCAATCCCACCATTTTAATTCCAGCAGGTCTTCCACTGTCTGCCTGTCAAAGCGCATTTTAATCTTCTTTGCGGGAACTCCGCCTACAATGGTATAGGGCGGCACATCCTTTGTTACTACCGCTCTGGTTCCGATTACAGCCCCATCTCCGATATGCACGCCTGCCATAATTACGGCTTCATATCCGATCCAGACATCATTTCCAATCATGATATCACCCTTGTTATCCCATGCATCAGTTACATGTTCTTTCTTCAAATCCCACTCTTCAAAAAAAATGGGAAATGTATAGTTAGAAAGAGATCCCATAGCATGATTGGCGCTGGTGAACATGAACTTTGCTCCACAGGCAATGGAACAGAATTTCCCAATGACCAGCTTGTCTTTATTCACGGGATAATGGTACAGAACATTATTTTTTTCGAAATCTGCAGGGTTTTTTACAAAATCATTATAGATGGTGTATTTTCCTACTTTGATATTTGGGTTTGTTACTACCTGGTCTAAATATACGGTCTCTTTATCATTACTTCTTGGATATATTTTATTTACTGGAATAGTCATTTCAAATCCTCCTGTTTTTATGCTGATTTTCTTTTTTACTATTCCAGTTTATGCAATACAGCGTTTCACCTGGGTCCGCCTCCTATTTATATCTCCTGTTCATAATTTCCCTGTTCACGGGGTGTCAGTATTTCGATTATTTTTACACATTATATTATATTCTTACTGTTTTGCCAAGCGTTTCTTTTATTTCATTTTTCAAAGAAAATCATTCCCTATACATAAGATATCTATTTAAGGCAAAAATAAACAGGGTAAATATAAGAATTGGAGGTATCAACATGCATTTAGAACCAAAATTTATTATTGATAGAGAAAACCATCTCGTCCTTGAAGTGATCAGTCCCGGCAACCCAACAGCATCCTGTACCTGTCAGGATTTTACCGAACTGAAACCCAATACATCTGAGGGTGCTTCGGAAAAACATCTTCCCATTATTGAAATCAGCGGTAATCAGGTTACTGTTAAAGTCGGCAGTATCTATCACCCAATGACAGAAGAGCACAGCATTGCATGGGTGTATCTGCAGACAAAAATGGGCTGTCAGAGAATAAATCTCTGTCCAACCTGTGAGCCGGTAGCAAATTTTGTATTAACTGACGGAGATGAAGCAATTGCAGCTTATGCTTACTGCAATCTGCATGGTTTCTGGAAAACAGAAGTCTAAAGAAATATAAAAACAGCCGGATCAAATCTGATTTTATAAAAAATCTTTTTGTTTCCGGCTGCTTTTTATGATCATATACTTTTATTTCTTATAATATAACCTTGTCTCATATGGACGCAGAACCGTCACTTTCTCAGGAACCTGACTATCATAACCTTTCATAAGGCCCTGGCTATCATAACTTTTCATAAGGCCCTGCCCATCATAATTTCCCAGAAGACATTGATAATCCCCCAGATCCATTCCCGGATCCCACTCTGCTTCTTTTCCATAGAAGTTACTTGCTGCCACTAGTACTTCACCTTTATAGGTGCGCTTGTAAACCATTACAGATGGGTTATTTATATCCAGCGCTTCGAAATCCCCATAGGCGATCACTTCATAATCTTTACGCAGGCTGACCAATTTCTTATAGTAATAGAAGATCGAATCCGGATCATCCAACTGCTCTCTGGCATTAATTTTCTTATAATTAGGATTTACCTCTATCCATGGTTCTCCTTTTGTAAATCCTGCCTGGGTTTCCTCACTCCACTGCATGGGAGTACGGCTGTTATCCCTGGAATGTGCCATAAGAATCTGATATGCCTGTTCTTCGCTTAATCCTTTTTCCTGAAGGATCTGAAAATGGTTCAGGCTTTCCACATCCCGATACTGGGAGATATCTTCGAATCCTGCATTAGTCATTCCCAATTCTTCTCCCTGGTATATATAAGGGGTTCCTCTCAGACAATGAATCACCGTTGCCAGCATCTTCGCAGATTCTTTCCAGTACTTTTTCGTATCCCCAAAACGGGAAACCACTCTTGGCTGGTCATGATTACACCAAAACACCGCATTCCATGCATGATTTTTTGCCATATTCGTCTGCCAGTCAAATAGGATCTGCTTTAATTTTGCAAAATCATAAGGTATCAGTACCCATTTTTCGTTCCCCATAAAATCCACCTTAAGGTGATGAAAACTAAAAACCATGGAAAACTCTTTTCCATCTTCTCCAGCATATTGATAACAGTTTTCCATAGAAGTACTGGACATTTCCCCTACAGTAATTATTCCTTTTTCTTTTCCAAATGTCTTTTCATTAAGCTCTCTTAAATACTTATGAATATTGGGACCATCGGTGTAAAACCTTCTGCCGTCCCCTTCATAATCATCTTCAAATGCTTCCTTGCTGATCAGATTCACCACATCAAACCGGAATCCTTTCACACCTTTCCCCATCCAGAATTGAACTATTTCCTGCATTTCTTTTCGTACATCCTCGTTATCCCAGTTCAGGTCTGGCTGGGATACATCAAATAAATGCAGGTAATACTCGTCAAATGCCTCTACATACTCCCAGGCATTACCACCGAACTTGCTTTCCCAGTTCGTTGGTGGAATTCCAGATCCTTTTCCCTTTTTAAAAATGTAATAATTTTTATATTTCGCATCACCTGTTAATGCTTTTTGAAACCATTCATGACGGTTTGAGGTATGGTTAAATACCATATCCAGCATAAGTGATATTTCCCTTTTCGCCGCTTCTTTTACCAGATTTTCGAAATCCTCCATTGTCCCGTAAGAAGGATCAATCTGATAATAATCTGCAACGTCATAACCGTTATCCTTCTGGGGTGATAGAAAAAAAGGAGTCAGCCAGATGTAATCTATCCCCAATTCTTTCAAATAATCCAGTTTACTGATTATGCCCCTCAGATCACCGGTTCCGTTTCCTTTACTGTCAGCAAAGGATTTTGGATAAATTTGATAAACTGTGCTTTTCTTAAAATCTGTCATGGTGCCATCCTCCTCTATTCATATGCCGCAATAACAGTTTCTCCTGCTTCTGCCTGCAAGTTAGACAGGAAGCGTATATTAGATGCATTCCCTTCATCGGTTACAATAAATACCGTAGTTGCCGGATGACAGGCTTTTTTAATTTTCTCTTTTGAGAAGCGAATCAATGGATCGCCGCAGCGAACGGTATCTCCTTCTTTTACAAAGAGTTCAAATCCTTCTCCATTCATATCTACAGTATCAATCCCTACATGAATCAGGATCTCCATTCCATTTTCCAGTACAAGACCGCAGGCATGTCCGGAATCTTCCATTACAGCACTTACGGATCCGTTCGCAGGTGCAACTACTGTCTCGCTCTCCGGTTCTATTCCAATACCTTCTCCCATAATTTTCTGTGAAAACACATCATCCGGTACTTCCTCAATCGGAATAATTTTACCGGTTAAAACAGACATCAGAATCTGTTCTTTTTTGGAAGGAGCAGCGGCCTCCACTTCTTTAGCTGTATCCACCTCTGCTGCCGCGATCCCTCTCTCCTGTAAAGTAAGTTTCTTTTTCCCCATAATCCATGTCAGAACAAATGGTACTACCAGTACGATCAGCATACAAATGGCAAACACCGCCATAAACTCTGTTTTAATGGAAAGAATGCCGGGGATACCTCCAACGCCTACTGCATTAGCCATTACCCCGGTACTTACCGCCAGTGCGCCTGCTATACCGGAACCGATCATTCCGCTGATAAACGGAAAACCTGCTTTTAAATTGACACCGAATATTGCCGGCTCGGTAACACCTAAGTAACAGGAAATGCATGCCGGTATTGCTACCTGCTGAGCACGTTCATTCTTCTTCTGTAATACGATCATAGCTAAAACGGCGGAGCCCTGTGCAATATTGGAAAGGGCTATCATAGGCCACAGAATTGTGCCCTGGTAATCCGCAATCAGCTGTAAATCTATTGCATTGGTCATATGATGCAGCCCCGTAATTACTAAAGGTGCATAAATAAATCCAAAGAATGCTCCAAACAATCCTCGGAAGCTTGAAGTAAGCCCTGCATAAACGCCTGCCGAAATCCAGGAACCCAGCTGCCATCCAATCGGACCTAAAATACCATGGGCAACGATAACGGAAAGCAGCAATGACATAAACGGAACCACAATCATGCTGATAGCCGCAGGTGTGATTTTCTTAAAAAACCGCTCCAGATATACCAGGGTAAATCCGGCAAGTATCGCAGGTATAACCTGTCCCTGATATCCCGCCATCTGCATTTGAAAGAAGCCAAAATCCCAGTACTTCATTGCCGCCTGCCCTACCTCGTAGGCATTGAGCAGCTGCGGAGAGACCAACGTAATTCCCAGCACAATACCAAGAATCTGCGTAGTTCCCATTTTTTTCGTGACAGACCATACGATTCCAACCGGAAGAAAATGAAATACCGCTTCTCCAATCAGCCAGAGAAAACTGTATATCCCGCTCCAGAACACGGAAACATCGGTCAGTGTCTTGGTCCCGCCTTCCAGAAATTTAACATCACCAATAATATTACGGAATCCGAGAATTAAACCGCCTACAATAATTGCAGGTATCAGCGGCGCAAAAATTTCAGCCAGATTTGATACTCCCTTTTGCAGCGGATTCTGCTTTTTCTTTGCTTCCTGTTTCACCTGGTCTTTACTGACGCCTTCTATTCCTGCATATTTGGTAAATTCATTATAAAAACCGGACACATCATTTCCTATAATGACCTGATACTGCCCCGCCTGGGTAAATGTACCTTTTACACTGGGAATTTTTTCGATTTGCTTTTCATCTGCCTTCTCCTGGTCTATCAGCACAAAGCGCATTCTGGTCATGCAGTGTGAAACTGCCTGGATGTTATCTCTTCCCCCGATAAGCTCCAATAATTTTTTAACATCATCCGTATAATTTGCCATTTCTAACCTCCCAATCCATATAAAATAACTTGTTTGAACAAGTACAGTATAGCAAACTTGTTTAAACATGTCAACACTTTTAAAAAAAGTTTTCCTGCTTCATTTACCTGTCTGAGAAAATTAAAAAATCACAAAAAGGATACCTCTTCCATTTTTCTGCAAAAATTTGCACCCATTCATTCAGCGTAGTTTCCCATTACTGCATCTGCTTCTGAAACTCCTCAGCGGTATTTGAAACCATCGCTATTCTAATCCACTTCGTCAGTACATCCACATCTTTTTCTGTGACAATTCTTTGCTTTAAATCATCTGATATCATTCCCTTAATATTTAAAATTTCCACAACGGCTTCTGCCTTTCCCTGAGACATTCCCTGGGTTATTCCCTGGGTTAAGCCCTGCACTATACCATCATTTACTAACATCTGTCCTAACCTTGTCATATTTATCACCCCCTTTATTTCATCCATTTCTTCATACTTCAAAAATTTCTCAGCCAATGCATAAATTACAGCCTGGATCTTTTGTGATTCTTCATCCTTCATGCACCTCTCTTTTTCCAATATCTGAAAAGCGTTTTTAATGCGGTCTTTGATGGGTATTTTTCCCTGCATCAGCGGTGTTAATACCAGAGAGACCAAATCTTCCCGTGAAATAGGCCTGCCTTTTTTCTGCTTTTTCAATAATCTTTTGATAATATGATCCGCATTCTTATTTTGCAAAACAATCGGGATTACACGATATGTATTGATGCCTTCCGTAAACTGATATTTGGGATTTTTAATTTTCCCCGAAAATAAAACATAGGTAACTACAGCAACTTTATTTTGCTGGCTGGTAATTGCTTCATAGACGCGAAATCTCTTTAAATCCGTAATTCCGCCATTTGTTGACTGAAACTCAAAATGTTTCCAGGTTCCATCTTCCATTACCAGATTCATATCCTCATACAGCCTTTTTATTTCCATATGAATTTCTTCTGTTGGAGCAATCCGTTTCACCTTACCCTGGATTCCCAAATAGGGAAGCATCTCATCTGCAAAAAAACGAACCATCGTTTTCATTGCCGAGTCTTCAATTTGATTGGCACTATTCTGCTTTTGTTTCTCTTCCTGCATACAACCTCTCTTTCTATTTACCTATGCAGAAATTTACCTATTTCAAATACAGGGCGCAATTAAACAGAAACGCTCCGGCATTACAGATAATGGTTTTCCTTTTATATTGTTTTATAAGTGAATTTTGCTTTGATATAAAGCTTAGAATTGAATCTGAAATCAGAAGTTAAATCTTAAAATTAATAGGAATTAATGAATGCAGCCAAAATAGATAAACTTTTGCACGAAACCAATATCTTATAAAAATAATAGCAAATTATCTGTTTGCTGTCAATTACTTTATTCTTCTGAGAAGGATTATAAATACGCAAATACCATCTCATTCGATGCAATGGAGCCGTGTGCAGCACACTTTGGTAAGGCAGCCTTCTCCAGCAACCGCGGATACGATGATAACAAGATGATTTTGAAAATGGATGAGTTTTTTCCTTGACATTCTCCTGACCCGATTTATAATAGTATAAAGATGTTTAAACAAGAATAGAAAGGGTGTTAATATGCCAAAAGCAAAATACGACATCATTTATCAGGATATTAAACGAAAAATAGAATCCGGGGAATTTGCATTCCAAGAACTGCTTCCATCGGAAAATACCATGGTAACCACTTATAACTGTTCCCGCAATACAATCCGCAGAGCAGTCAGCAGCCTTGTTACAGAGGGCTATGTCCAGACGCTGCATGGCAAAGGTGTCCGCAATATCTTCAAACCTGTGGAACAGAATTCCTTCACTCTGGCGGGGATTGAATCTTTTAAAGAATCTGCACTTCGCAATCACAGGACAGCAAAAACACAAGTATTGTGTTTTGTAGATGATCTGGTCAGTGACGAAAAAATCGAAAAACGTACCGGATTTCCGATAGGAAGTGAGCTGTATTATATTCAGAGGCTTCGTTATCTGGACCAAAAAGCCCTGATCATCGATCACAATTATTTTCTGAAAAGTGTTGTAACAGGACTTACAGCTGATATAGCCCAAAACTCCATTTACGACTATCTGGAGCAGATCCTAAATATCTCCATAGTCACCAGTAAACGTACTATGACGGTAGAGCGGGTAACTGAGATTGATGAAAAATATATGGAATTAAATGGATATAACTGTATGGCCGTAATCAGCAGTCAGACTTACAATGATGATGGTGTCATGTTCGAATTTACCCAATCCCGCCACCGGCCTGATTATTTCTGCTTTCAGGATACTGCAACCAGAAAATAAAAATCCCGTAAGCAGACAGAAAGACAAGAACACTGTCTGCTTACGGAATTTCTCAAGTGAAACACTAATTTACATTTCTGGAATTAAAGTCAACCATAACACGTGTTACTTCTTCAATATATTCTTCTTTTAACAACAATAACAGCTTTGGCATAAATTCATCCAGGTATTCTTTCGTCAGTTTACCCTGATCCATTCTGTAGAAACTGTCAGTAAGAAGACCTTTCGCCTCTTCCTCACTGCCGGGTGCCACCCGCTCCATAATAAATTCTAAAAAGCGGTTTTGCCCCTGTTTTTGAGATTCATTTTCCATTTCGCTCACTGTTCTTCCTCTTTCTATCAATGATTGTTCTTTCTATTATTGGCTTTTCTTCGGTTCTCTATACCTTTTTGTATCCACTCCGGCGCATAGGCCGAAGTACAGCCTTTTGCTACTTTTAATTCCTTATAAATCCCAAGTTTTTCTCCCATTGCAATACACCGGTCTGTATACTTGTCATCACGGATTCCGACTTCGCACAGGAAACGGTTCATCGCCCACTGCTTTGCAGCAGGTGCACCTGCCAGATGTTCTTCTATATATACCAGTAATTCCTCGATTTCGTCATCCGGCAATTCGCCCTTTATTAAAAGTGCAACCGCCAGATCCCAACCTCCCTGTCCAATTCGATCATCGTCTATTTTCGCCCATTTTTTCAAATATTGTTTCGCATAACTGCTCAATGATAAAGCACGGAATATGAGCTCGTCAACCAGATTAGAAGTATATGCATCCTTTATTAATTCTTCAAAATCCTGTTCCCGCAGCAGCTTACTGTCAAACAGCATTGCGGCCAGGACCATGGCATCATAATTTCTGCTCTCCCATAATTCCAGCGCCAGGGTATGGTTTGTTTTAATCTGCTTTGCCAAAGCACGCAGTTTCCCCATGGCAATACCAAATTGATTATCATCAGCCCCCAGTTTTTTATTGTATTTTTTTCTTTTGTCATCCCCCATTTCGGATAACTGCTTCATGATTTCTTTAAATTCCCTGCTCATGTAACCTGCCCTCTCTTATCAGCTCTACTCGCATTTCCACTTACTTCGAATGGTATCTGCTGTCACTTAATCATTTTCTCCACCTTTTTCTTATCAATCGCTGTCATTTCCACCCATGCGGGTCGGAATCCACTTCTGACTGCATTGCGGACGGAACCGATATTAGACCATGCCGCACAATAAAACGGTACCTTGCCACGGTTTAATACCTCGATTGCCAGCCTGCTGGTCAGTGCCGATGCAATACCTCCTTTACGATATCCCTGCAAAACATCAATGCCGATCTGCCACATCGTATCGCAGTCTGCAGAACAGCCCGCCATTCCAATCATTTTACCTTCGTCAAAAGCTGCCGCAGCCAGCACATCCAGGTGTTTTCTTTTCTCGCAAAGGGCATTGCTCCATTCTTCGGTATAGAGTTCTGCGAAATCTTTTGGTTCCAGAATTCGAATTTCATAATCACAGGGCTGTAGGGTTACCTGTGTTACGTCCGGCAAAAAATATTCCGCCATAAAACATATGGACTTATCATATTTTTCAAATTCCTTTGACAGCACATGAATATCCGGCGTTTCAAAGCAGTGTTCCACCTGGAAACGATTTACGTAACCAGCAACAAACTCTTTCACTCTGGGATCAACAGAAGCCACAATATTGTTTCCATAAGAAACCAGATTGCAGAAAAAAGGCAGCTCCAGATAGCGCCTTGCCTGGTCATTTGCCTTTGATATAACAACTTTATTTTCACCTTGCTTAAAATCCTCCACACTGCAATTCAGATCGAATGCTGATTGCTGCATAGCAATTTCCATAATTTCTTTATTTGTCATAAAGCCTCCCTTACCTAATTACAGGTTCACGTAATCGTCAGCTTCTTTTGAAGTAACATTTGCTTTTATTTTAATGCATTCGGAACGCTATGTCTATTCATGAATATTTATTTTTATATTTTCTATTGCAAAGCAGCATTTATTTCTACTCTTTAAAGGGTTAGAAAACCTTTTTCTTATAGACAGAAGCTATTCTTAACAAGTCTTCTGCATCCTCCTGTGATTTTGCATTTATCGTATACATCACACCTTCCGGGCGCAGATTTTCAAGCATCACTTCCAGCTCTTCTGCCCTTACCTCAATCTGAATCATTTTACCTGCATCCTGAATCTTTTTCAATACTTCAATCCAGTGAGAAGCCGTAGGCTGTCCTGCACCATACACCCATTGGATCCCCTTTAAATGATCTATTTTCAATAAGCGGTCTAAATGCTTCAGAGCATCCGGTCCATCCAGATGATAGATGCTGGCATCTAAGAATTTCAGTTCTTCTTCCAGTTCTTCCACCACCAGTTCTTCATACATTTGTTCTGATATCATACAGGAAAAATCGCAGCAGGTTGGATACCATCTGCCCTCATGCCAGATCCCCATCCAATTAGTACTGCCATTCTGACATGCTGTCGTCAGTGCATACAGCTCGTCATAGATGAATTTGAAACCGTCCAGCAGATCCATAGCTCCTTTTTTAATAAACTCCGGATTATCCAGTGTATCCATACAGAGTTCCTGAGGCCCCCGCATGGATACTAATCCATCCAGCCCAGGATGAATATCTGTGATGCCAACCAAATATTTATCTTTTCCATCTTCTACCGCTGCTTTCGTCATTTCTATCATTTTACGGTAATACTCATTCTGGGTCTGGAGAAGAAATCCCTGATATTCCTCTACATCATCATTACTTAAAAAAGGAATAGACCAGCTGGTATCCGAGCCAAATGCAAGCTCTGTTCCATAACAAGCAGCAAAATAATCCGGTCCAAGGTTAGGATTCAATGCTGGAAATGCCTCCCCTCCGTAATAGGTGTTCTGCATTTCCCGGTTATTGCTTTTTATCATATACTCGGTATCCATCCATTGTTCTTTTAAAGATCCAGGAAAACACTCTGCTCTGCTTTGGGCGTCCTTCTTCGGTGCCCGGATGCTTAAGATTGGACGGTCATGATTTTCTAATGCCCAATACTCTTTATATCGCACTATTATCTTATCCCAATTATTACAATATAACATATTTTACTCCTCCGTTTGTCTACATTTTATTTTGTTTACCTTCTTTGCATAGATCCGGATTGATACTCTGATGGTGTACAATTACAAAACAGTTTAAAACGTTTACTAAAATAAAACTGATCTGAGAATCCAGTCATCTCTGCAACCTCACTGCATCGGTATTGATCATCCCGTAATAATTCTTTTGCTTTTTCTATTCGTATCTCTTCCAGTCTCTGCATGATCGTCCTGCCTGTCTGTGTCTTAAAAACCCTTCTTATATAACTGTTTTCAAAGAATAAATTTTCTGCTATATTACTAACAGATAAATTTGCTTCACTGTAATGGCTCTGTAAGTATTTTTCAATTTTTGTAACCAATATTTCTTTTTTACTGCTTATCTGTATATAAGTGCAGTCTGTCAGCATTTCATATACATAATTTTTAATGATATCTTTTACCTGATGACAGGAAAAACAATCCTTTAATTCCGTAATTATACATTCTTGAGTCTGCATATAATCCGAAAGCTGATTTTCTTTATTATAATGAAAATAGGAACGGACTCCTATTGAAAGTGCATGATATATAGAAATCACATATTGAAACGAAAACATCTGGTTTTCCGATAGTCCAAACATTTTTTCTATAATCGTATCCACTTTTGCGTATTCTCTCATTTCAAAATACTTGATAAGTAAGTTCACATCCTGTGTGCTGTAAAATGTAACTTCTTTGCTTAGATTCTGTATGTCACTAAAACAGGCGATTTTTTCATTTACCTTGATACTGTTCTCGAAAACCATCTGTGCCTGTTTATAAGAATTCTGTAATTGATCCAATCCGGGTACAATATTCCCCATGGCCACCGAATCCAGCATGTAAGCCGCCTCATCTTTCAAAAGCTTCGCATAGCTTATTTTTATTTCATCCATAGATCTCTCGCCGGAATTCATTACATGTACAAGCGTAATGCAGCTCCCATCATTTCTCAGGCAATAATTCTCGATTCCTATGCAGTTCAAATAATGATTTAATAGGTTCCTGATTACTGACAAATTATAATTTGCATAACCCTTTCTTATTTTTACCATGGTAACAAGAGACGGCGAACCTGTTTGGGCTATTTCTCCATTTATAATATCCAAATCAAGCTGGAATTCTATTATCCCCCTTAAAAATAACTCCTGCTGCATCTGTTTGTTTTTCTTTGACGTCTCAATGTCTTCTATACATTTGCCCAGTGCCTCCTGCAGTTCTTCTCCGTCAAAAGGTTTTAAAAGATAATCAAAAACATTAAGCTTAATCGCCTGATGTGCAAAAGAAAATTCATCATATGCTGTCATAATAATTACTCTTGATTCCAGGCTCCATGATTTGATTGCCTCACATGCCTCAAGTCCATTCATTCTGGACATATTGATATCCATAAATATAATATCCGGAATTTCTTTTTGAATAACCTGAAGCGCTTCTTCTCCGTCTTTTGCATATCCGCAAATAGAACACTTCATAGCGTCCCAGTCTATAATCTGGCTAAGGTAATCCAGATATATACTCTCATCATCCACCAACAGTACTTTATAGCTCATGCTCTTCACCCCTTTTTAAATTAATACACAAGACAATACTGGTGCCAAGCGGGGTATCTTCTAACTGAATACAGGTTCCTTCTCCATAAAAAATCTTTAAGCGTTCTGACACATTTTTTAATCCAAAACTTTCCGAATCCGTCTCTCGCTGTTCCCCGGATAATATCAGCGCAAACTTTTCCTTAGTCAGCCCTATGCCGTCATCGATCACACGGATGTAAGCCCACTCCTCCTCCAATTCTCCCGTTATCAGTATATGTCCCTTACCATTCCGGGGTTTGATTCCATGATAAATGGCATTTTCCACCAATGGCTGCAAGGTTAATTTAGGGATATGTAATGCACTTAATTCTTCCGGCATGGCAATGGAATAGCTCAGACTGTCCTGATAACGAACCGTTTGGATATCCAGATATTTCTGCAATGCATCCAGTTCCTGATCCAGCCAGACCCAGTCCAGTCCTTTATTCAAAACCAGACGGTAATATCCCGCCAGTAATTTTATCATCCGGCTGGCATCTGCATGACGTTTCATACTATTCAGACAAAATATGGTATCTAATGTATTATATAAGAAATGGGGTTTGATCTGGGCCTGCAAAAGTGCCAGCTCTAACTGTCTTTTTTCCTTCTTCTCATTTGTAATATCTTCAAACAGCTGCTGGTTCATATCAACCATCTGATTAAAACTGGAAATCAGTATACCTTCTTCGTTATGTGTATCAATATCCGGCAGCTTCTCCGGCAAAGATTTCGTGAATTTTCTCATATGTTCTGATAGTGCTGAGATCGGTCCGGCTATATGCCTGGCAATCATGATTGTAAGCATATAAAATATCATAAGCAATACCAGGCTGATACTGATGATCACAATAGTAATATTATTTACATCGGAGAGCATGGATTTCACATCTAAAACAGATACCAGATTCCATAAATCATTTACCTGATATTCACTGGTGTAATAGTTTCCTGTATCAGATATTTTCTCATCCAGCTTACGGATGATATTTTTTGAATAACCCAGTTGTGAATCATAAGCTGAAATCGCTTTAATATTGTTCATGGCGTCCCGGTCATCACTGGAAATCATCATTTGATTATAGTCCAGGAGATAAAACTCTACATCCTCACTGCTATTCTTATTTCGATAAATATCATAAATATTCTGCTCATCCAACTCCAATATCACATAGCCTATATCCGTGTTTTCTTTTACATCACGCAGCGTTTTTACATAGTGCAGGCTGAATTCTGAAAAGGCTGATTCCATTTGTAATGAATAATACCATTGTCCCGTAGTCGATATTCCCATAGAGTCAAACTGCTGAATTAAATCATCATTCCCGTCCGAGCAAATATAAGAACGGTTTCGATCCTTCTGGTAAAGATCCCCGTTACTATACAAAACAGCAATCTGACTGACATCGGGAAACATCAGGAAACTATTTTCAATAATATTTAATATCGTCTGTTTGGCTGCGCTGTCATATAAATCCGGGTACAGCGAATTATTTTTTTTCAGACCTGGGGTATTGTTTAAATTCACAATGACACTGTTGCAGCAGCTATTCAGATTTGTTGACAACATCCCGATTTGCTGCACAATCAGATTATCTTCATAGTTCCTTCCCTGAATGAGTTTCTCATACATCTGGTCTTTGTAAATCCCTCGCAGCCCAATGATGACACATACTGCAAATACTGTAAAAAATATAATAAAAGAATAGCTGATTCGCTGTTGAATCATCATGTTTTGTAATCTCTTTTTCATCCATTCCCTCCATCTTATTTTTATCTGTATTAACATTGCCGGAGCGTGTTAAACAGGCTCCGGTACAGGCAATATCAAAATCTCTCCCGTACATTCAAAAGAATGCAAGTTTATATCATCTAATATTATAAAGGGATAGGAGTATCCCCACAATGAATTTAATTTTTCATTCCGGAAAAAGCCATGGCATCACTTACTTTATTGCTGAAAAATACATATAGCATGATTACCGGGAAACTTGCAATTACCAATGCTGCTCCAACCGGTCCCCAATCCGTAGAAAACTGCCCATAAAAACCTGCCAGTCCCAACGGAAGTGTTTTTAACTCATTTTTGGTAATTAAAATTAATGCCAGACTGAATTCATTCCAGTGGGATATAAACTGATAAATGATCAACACGGAAACCGCTGATTTCATCTGGGGTAATATGATACGAAAATAGGTTTTGCAAAAACCCGCTCCTTCCATGTAAGCGGACTCCTCTAACTCAATCGGCAGGCTTCGGTAAAAACCATAAAGAACCATCACGCCAAAGGGAAAGCTAAGAGCAACATAGGGAACAATCAAAGACCACAATGTATTTGTCAAATGTAGATTTTTCACCATAACAACCAGAGGTGTCATAACTGCCTGTATCGGTATAAACATTCCGGCTATTACCATAGAATGCAGTGCTTTTGTGGTTCGTACCCGCACTCTGGACACCACGTATGTAAACATCAGGCAAAACAGTATTCCAAGAAACATTGCAGCCAGCGAAACCCAGATGCTGTTTTTAAAATACAAAAGGATATCAAACTGTGTTACTGCTTTGATATAATTTCCCCATTGGGGTATCATGGGGGGACCAAAAGGATTCGTTACAAATATTTCTTCATTATTCTTCAATGAATAAAATCCCATCCAGATAACCGGATACAGACATATCGCTCCGTAGAGAATCATAATGGTATATACGATTATCCTGGAAGATTTTATTTTTCTCTCAGAAGATTTTATCTTCTTCATACCATACCTCCAAATCAGTTAATACTGCACATCAAAACGTTCTGTTAATTTATTTATAATAAGCATCATCCCTACACAAATCACCACTATAACTACTGCTATCGCACTTCCATAACCATATTTCTGCAGGCTGAATAATGCCTTATACATCATGATTGGCATAGTATAGCTGGAATTGCCGGGACCGCCTCCAGTCATTAGGTATATCATTTCGAATGCCCTGAATCCATAAGTAATGCACATAACCACACTGACTTTTATCGTGGACACTGTCAGGGGAAGGGTAATATGAAAAAATTGCTGTTTTTTATCCGCCCCGTCAATGATAGATGCTTCATAGTAAACATCAGGAACATTTTTCATTGCTGCATAAATAATCAGCATATGATATCCCATTCCTTTCCAGGATTCTGCTATAACAATCGCAATAATTCCTTTTACCGGTTCATTGAGCCAGTTCTGCTTCCAATCTGATCCTAATAAGCCGGACAGCTGGTTTACTAAACCAAAATCTCCATGGTAAATTGATATCCAAAGCTGAGCGACAACAGATACGGACAACAAAACCGGAAAGAAATATACATCTTTAAAAAACCGCTTCCCTTTAATCTTGAAATTCACAATAAAATATGCAAGAAGCGTTCCAATACCAATTTGATAAACAGTCAGTATTGCAGAATATAAAAGACTGTTCCGTATGGAAACATTCAAATCTCTGGATGTAAAAAGACGTTTATAATTACTTAGTCCATTAAAAACAGCTTTATTAATACCGTCCCATTCCGTAAAACTCATTGCTGCAGATTGTATCAGAGGGATCACTATAATTATGGAAAATAAGATTACAACCGGTGCAGCAAACAGAAACATAGCAGCTTTTTTCTTTTTAAATAACGGATTCATCATCTTACCCTTTCTTCCTTGCAAAGTTTCCTGATCTATTCACCAAGCGCCATAGAAATACGTTCCTCCAGATCTGCGATATAATCTTCGGGAGTACTTAATCCGGTAAGCAGCAATTCACAAGCATCTTCAAGACCGGTAATTAATTCCTGATTATTTAAAGCCCATTCATATTTAGTCGTAGATTCTATTTTATCAAGGCTGTCTGCATAAGCCTGGTATGCTTCTGCTCTTGGTTCTAATGGTTTTACCGGTTCTTTTCGCACACTGAGAGAACCAAGTTCTGCATTTGCTATATCTCTTGCCTCTAAAAATGATATCAACACTTTTTTAGAATATTCAACATATTTTCCTTTTGCACTTACGCCATATCCTCCCATTGCACCGGTTCCGCCGGATTTTGTCCAATGCATTTCTTCTTCTTTTCCTGCGTCCGCAAAGGGATTATATTCAAAATATCCTATTTTATCTCCGTATCCCCCAACTGCCGCATCATTGAAAAACCAGCTGCCATTGACCAGCATACCTGCCTGTCCTGTCTCCAGTAATTCGAAAGCCTGACTGGCATTTGTATTTAATGCACCTTTGCCGATCAATCCCATAGAAACCAGCTCAGACAGCTTCTTAGCTGCTGCCAGATATTCAGGATCTGTAACTTTCGCAGTTCCATCATCTAAACCGGTAATGCCAAGTGGCTGGCCCTCCCCGATAACTGCCATATCAAACATCTGAAGCCCCGGCCATTTCTGCTGTGCAAACAGAGCCAAAGGTATCATCCCGTCCCCGCTTAATTTCTCTACCACATTTTTAAATTCATCAAAATTTTTCGGTTCACTCAGACCCAGTCTCGCAAATACTTCTTTGTTATAGAACATCAGGCAGCACTCCGGTGTAGTTGATGATATAGCATAAAAATGTCCGTCTGCCGATCTTTTCACTTCAAAATTTCCGTCCAGATACTTATCAAAGAAACCCGTCTCTTCAATAACAGAATCTAATTCCGCCAAATCACCTGATTTCACCATCAGATCCGTTAATTGTCCGGTGCATTCAAATATATCCGGCAATTCTCCAACGGCTGCTCTTGTTTTTAAAACACTTCCATCCGAATCCGTCCGATGTTCAATATTTATCTTTAAATCCGGATATGTCTCTTTCATAATCTCCAGTGCTCTGTCAACCTGTTCTATTGCACTGTCTGCATAATAGGTGTAAAGTGTCAATTCCGATGGGATATCGCCCTCACTTTTCTCTCCGGCTGATTTTCCGGCTTTTTCCGTTTCGCCACCGGCCTTTTCTGTCCCACTGGCTGATTCTTTCGATACTGCTTCTGTCCCGTTAGTCCGGGACTCTTTTGTTTCAGATGTTTCTGTGGCAGCACCGCAGCCTGCTGCTATCATTGATGCTGCAACTGCCATTGACAACAATTTTACTAATAATCCTTTTTTCATACCCTGCTTCTCCTTTGCTTCTCATCTTTTTCTGTTACTTGTTCTGTATACATATTTTACCAAATATAAATCTAATTTGAAATGTATCAGCCGTGTGTGAGATGTAATATTTGTGCTTTTTACTTTCCGTTTCCAAGCACCAAAATCAGACTTTAATCTGCTGCCCATTGGCGGTTACAAAAGCTGAAAAAACAATTTGACGTACATACTGTACGTATGTTAATATAAGATAAAGCATTGAAAAGGAGGTAATACATATGAAGCACAAAGAGCATTACAATGACGAATATGTTCTGGAACTTTCTTCAAAACTGTACTCAGTAATGCCCCACTTCAACTCACAGAACTTTTGCAGTGACTTAATCGGAAATCTTGACGACAAAGAATTATTTGCAAGATTTGACTGTATTGTTGATGCCATGGAAAAAAGCATGGGGAATGATTATATGAAAAATATTCAAACCTTTTATGAGCTGCTGGGCCCGGAATTAACACAGCCGGAAGGAATGTTTAACCTTGGATGGTGGCTCTGGCCTATTGGGAGATACGTTGAACGTAACGGAATCGAAAACTGGAAGGAGTCTCTGGCTTTCCTAAAAGAATTGACAAAACGTTTTACTGGTGAGTTTGCTATCCGTCCTTTGCTGAAGGAGCATCCAGGTGAAGTAATGGATGAGCTGATCCTCTGGACACATGATGATAATGTTCATGTGCGCAGGCTTGCCAGTGAAGGTGTAAGAATACGCTTGCCCTGGGGTATAAAACTTCTTTCCGCATTGGATGAATTTGAACGGTACACAGAAATACTCACTAATTTAAAAGATGATCCTGAAAAGTTTGTACAAAAAAGCGTTGGCAATAATCTGAATGATTTATATCGGGAATCGCCGGAGAAGGCAGATCTTATCATTGCACAATGGAGGAAAACACCCTCCAGCAAAGCACAGGAATGGATCATCAAACACGGAATGAGAAATCAAAAGTAAGGAAAAATTAAAAATAAGGAGGAGTTTACAGTAATGAAAAGAGAAGAAGCCAGACAAAAGACGACATCAGCCTTATTGAAAATTGCAAGAAAACATTTTACACAACATGGATACTATGATGTATCTCTGGGAAAAATTGCTGAGGAAGCTGACGTGACACGGGGAGCGGTGTATCACCATTTTAAGAATAAACAGGGACTTTTCCTTGCGGTACTGGAGATTGTTCAAAAAGATATTGCAAAACATATTGAAAAAGAAGCATTAAAAAGTGATGATCCGTGGCAGCAGCTTACATTTGGATGTCTGGGTTTTGTGAAAGGCGCCAATGCAAAAAACTGCAGGCGTATCCTGTTGGTGGACGCCCCTGTTGTGATCGGCTGGGATGCCTGGAGAAAAGCAGACCTGGAAAATTCAATGGATGTATTGCAGACGCATATTGACCTGTTAAAACATCAGGGTTACCTGGCGGATGACGTTGATACAAAATTAATGACCTATTGCATTTCAGGTGCATTGAATGAGTTGGCGTTAAATTACCCGGTGCATAAAACTGCCGAGATCAATCAAAAAATAGGGCTTACGATAGAATATATGGTTAATGGATATAGAAAAAATATTCTGCAACAGTAAGCGCTGTACGTTTGGGATCTGCTGATTAAGAGACGTTTTTACACGGGCATTCGCTGAGAAATCCTGATGCATCTCTCGGCTCAGTGCCCGCTTAGTATCCGATTGGAGCCAGTCGAATACTTTCTTCAATAAATACTACAATCAGACTTTCAATACTTCACGAACTGACTCCCTGCACATATTTACTGCCTTATCGATTTCTTCCTCATTAATAATCAGCGGCGGATTAAAATAAAGTACATTGCCAAGAGGACGTAAGATCAGGCCCTTCTTTAACGCTTCCTTATATATCTGATAACCCATGCGCAGCTGGGAAGGGAAATCTGACTTTGTCTTTTTATCCGGCGTCAGCTCTATGGCATTGATTAATCCAAGATGTCTTATTTCCCCTACATTGGGATGATCCAAAAAAGCTTCTTCTATTTTTTTGTTCAAATAAATTGCTCTTGTGGCAGCCTGTTCTAATATATGGTCTTCCCGCAGTATTTTCTGTACCGCAAGCCCTGCTGAACATCCCAGAGGATTGCCGCTGTATGTATGGCTGTGCATAAAAGCTTTTCCTTCACTGTAATCGGCATAAAAAGCATCATAGATCTGATCCGTAGTTATGGTAATTGCCATTGGTATATAGCCCCCGGTAAGTCCTTTGGAGACGCACATAATGTCCGGACTGACTCCCGCATAATCGAAAGCAAACATCCTGCCGGTACGGCCAAATCCTGTTGCGATTTCATCGGCGATTAAAAGTACCTGATAACGGTCGCAAAGCCGGCGCAGTTTCTTTAAATAAACCGGAGGATACATCCGCATTCCAGCGCTGCCCTGGAGCAAAGGCTCTACAATCATTGCACAGGTCTCATCTGCAAATTCCTCAAATGCTTTTTCGGCATGGCAGATGCACTCACCATCGCAATCATCCCTGCATTTTCCAAAGGGACACCGATAACAGTCCGGTGCTTCTATCCGTATGGTATCCATTAGCATCGGCTGATAAATTTTAGCGTAGAGGTCCATGCTGCCAACGGACAGAGCACCGATGGTTTCCCCATGGTATCCTTCGCTCAGGCACATGAATCTCGTCTTCTTTGGATGTCCGGTCTGATACTGGTACTGGAATGCCATCTTCAGAGCACACTCTACTGCTGCAGATCCATTGTCGGAAAAGTTAAATTTGCAGAGTCCCTCCGGCAATATCCCAGCCAGCTCTTCACATAATTTTATTGCAGGTTCATGGGTAAAGTTTGCAAATATTACATGCTCCAGCTGATCCAGCTGCTGCTTCATCCCTTCATTTATTTTCGGATTACAATGTCCCAGAAGATTGCACCACCAGGAACTCACAATATCAAGATAGGATTTTCCATCCTTGTCATATAAATATACGCCTTTTCCACGATCAATTACAATTGGCTTTAATTCTTCATAGTCTTTCATCTGGGAACATGGATGCCAGATATACTTCAGGTCCTTCTCAATTAAATTCATATTTATCCCCCTGTATAGCGCAAGCTAGCTTGGGCTATTCCTTAATTAGTAGTTTGAAACGATTTTTGTTTCACACTTATCACCTTGTATAGCACAAGCTGGCTTGCGCTATTCCTTAATTAGTAGTTTGAATGTAAATTTTCTTTAAAACTTCTTCCTCTGTTACTCATATAATTGCATCAGCTTTGGTAATTCTATATCCAGATCCCCGGACTCATCCTCCACACATGCAATTACCGGTATGCCGCTTCTGTGTTCAATCATTTTTTTATTATCTTCTTCCATGGGATTTTGAGGATGATAATGATTTAATATAATACCTTTTACCGGCAATCCCTTCTGCCTCATATATTCAACTGTCAGTACTGCCGCATTAATTGTACCAAGTCCGGCATCTGCAATGAGGATTGAACTCAGGCCCAGGGTTTTAATAATATCCTCCAGCCAGATTTCCTTTTCATCAAAACAGACCGGACAAAGGATTCCACCGCTTCCTTCCATGGTAACATAATCATAATGACGGCAAAGTTCTGCATATTTTTGTTTTACAACTTCCAAATTTACGGGATTTCCTTCTATTCTTGAAGCCAGATGTGGAGAAACTGCATTTTCATATACATAAGGAATCATATCAGACAGCTTCATATCAATGCCTGAAATTTTCCTGACCATATCCGCATCCCCCGGAATGAGACCTTTTTCTGATCTTACATTTCCACTGGCAGCCGCCTTGAAATAAGCCGCTTTTTTCCCTGCTTCGTGCAGCTTCTTTACAATGAGTGCCGTAATAAAAGTTTTCCCCACATCGGTGCCTGTTCCTGTTATAAAAATACTCTTACCCATGATACAGCACCGCCTTATACCCTAATTTTTCTAACATCTCCATATCCTGCCGGATACTGATCCCTGACGTGGTCAGCATGTCTCCCGATATGGCTGCATTGGCACCGGAGGAAAAGCACTGCTCACCTTTGTCCGTCAGAAGTCCTCTTCCACCCGCCAGCCGAATAGACGCATCCGGAATCAGAAATCGAAAAACAGCTGTTATCCTGCACATTTCATCATTGGATAATATTTCTTTTCCCTCATATGGGGTCCCTGGAATAGGATTCAGAAGATTTACCGGAATGGATTTTACACCCAGATCCCTCAGTGTCAGCACCATGTCAATACGATCCTCCATAGTTTCTCCAAGCCCCATGATCCCTCCGCTGCAGATACTTAAACCAGCTCTTTTTGCAGCAAGCAATGCCTCTATTTTATCGTCATAAGTATGGGTTGTACAAATCTCTTTGAAATAGCGCCTGGATGATTCCAGATTGTTATGTACTCTGGTAGCTCCCGCCTGCCGGATCTTGCGGTATTGTGTCTCATTCAACAACCCAAAGGACACACAGACAGCGATATTCGATTCCTTTTTGATCTGACGTATACTTTCACAGACCTGGTCTATTTCCTCATCACTTAACCTTTTTCCGGATGTGACAATTGAATAACGGAGTACACCGCGCTCTTCATTATAGACTGCCTGACTTACGATCTCTTCAGATGACATCAGCGGATAGGATTCTGTTTTCACCGGATAATAAGCGGACTGGGCACAGTATTTACAGTCTTCCGAACATCTTCCGCTTTTCCCGTTTATGATGGTACAGATATCAAATGCATTTTCACAGAATTTTTTTCGTATATCATCCGCTGCCCTGCAAAGTTCTTCCAGCGGCGCCTCAGCCAAAAACATCGCCTCCTCCTTGTTTATCGTACCTGAGTTCCAAATTTTCTCCTTTAAACCTTCTACACTATACAATGCTGCTCCTCCTCTTTCATAAAAGCTGGTTAATAACAGGCTTTAATCTTTTTGCAATGAACGCTGCCAGAAAACAAAGACAAATATCTCCCGGTACCGCCAGAATGAAACAATATAAAATCAATGGCCAAAGACCGATTGGCGTATCAATGACAAAATTACAAATCAGATAGTAATACAGCATTCCTACGCCGTATACGATTGCAAGCCCTGTAAAATTGGCGGCAAGTATCCTGCCCATATGTAAACTGCCTGCTTTTCTGACCATGTGTCCCGTCACAAAACTGGCAATTGCAAATCCAATTATATATCCGAAACTCGGTTTGAAAATATAACCGATACCGCCTCCTTCGGAAAATACCGGCAAGCCTGCGAGCCCCAGTATCAGGTATACAAATACGCTTAGTGCTCCAAGTTTACCGCCCAGTAAAAGTCCGGCCAGCATGGTAAATAAAAATTGCAGTGTAAAGGGAACTACCGGAACCGGAATCTTTATAAATGCTCCTGCTGCAATCAATGCCGTAAACAACGCACACATTACCATATCACTTGTTTTCAATCGTTTTTTCAATTTTTCACCTCCTATAAATATAATATCTATTCTCATCTGAATAACTGTTACACCAGTAAATATATAATAGCCCCGTCCTATTGTCAACTAATTTATTTTTTTGGTTAACAATATGCAAATGAGAAAACCGCTGATCTTTTGACCAGCGGCTTACCTACTTAAAAATAATCAATAAAATAGAAAAATAAAAATTTACACAGTAACCATTTCCAGATATTCTTTCGCCTGGGAAAAACTTTCCACCTTTTTCACTGCAAAATATTTCTTGAATTCTTTAGTCCACATATCCATTTCTTCTTCAATTTCATTTACTTCTTTCATGATAAAAACTACATATCTGCAATCCGTCTTTGCCATTTCCGGAAGCAGAAAGGAGAATCCCCATTCCACATCCGCTTTTTCATCCTCAAATCCATTCTGTGCATCGATCACAAAATTGCTGCCTGGATTTTCACGTAATAAATTCAGCGCAAATGTTGTAGGGTTTCTGTAGTCACCAAAACAACAAAACTTTTTCCACTTTAAAAATACTATATTTTCTTTGTCAAGATACTTCACATTGCTAAATTCAGAATCAAATTCATTAGCCATATCTTCTCCCTGCTTTCTTTCCTGTTATAAACAACTTTATTATTATTATATCATTTTACAGTGCTTCTTCCACCATAATCTCCACAGACGAAGGGTACTGTTTTCCATAATAGACCGTATTCTGCGCTACCATGAATTCTTCACTGTCAAATCCACCTGTGGTATTACTGTTTGGAAAAATAAAGTTCTTCGCACTGGATGTAATCGTCAGGCGGATCCGGTGACCGGGCTGAAAAGTATTGGAAATCTTTGTGGTTCTGATTTGAATGGGATACACCTTCCCCGGTTCCATAAATACAGGTTGTTCAAATCCTTCCCGGTACCTGGCACACAGCATACCGTCAGCCAGTTTAATGGAACGCCCGTCTTCCTGTACATCCGTGATACGTACAATAAAATCCGTGTCAGGTGCATCCGAAGAGATGTATAATTTAACCAGCATATCTCCGGTAATGGTAACTGCCTTTTTTAAAACAGGCGTACTGTAGACCAGTACATCATTTCGTTTCTCTTCCTCTGTATAATCTTCCGGAACTTCCAGCTCATTTTCCGACATGTCAATCAGATGCACAGCGGGATTTTCCGGATCATAGCTATAAGTATCACTGCCATCTGCACCCGGATTACCGGTCAGCATGCCATTTGATTTTCCGTTTAAACTGTTTCCAGCTGCTTCACTTGCCGCATTGCCTGCACCCGAAAGATAAAGTACCTTCTTCTTAGCATGCTCTATCGGCCACCGGTCCGCCTGTTTCCACTTATTCTCGCCCAGTGTATAATACTCTACCGGAGAAGTGCTGCAGATCCCGTTGTCCCGTCCTTTCAGAAAGTGATCAATCCACTTGAAAAACATCAGGTCAATATCAAATCGTACTGCATCCATGCCCATGTGAATTCCATGAATATCATAATTAGCATTGCCGCTGTGCATCCATGGACCAAGAATCACTTTTCGCATTCCCTCCGGATAGTCCTTTGTCAGTTCCAGCGCCTGAGTGGTACCCATTCCATTATCATCAAACCATCCTGACATAATCAGAGCAGGCACAATACGCTGTTTGGAATTCCTGGCCTGCCAGTCCGAACGCTTCCACAGTTCATCATTATCCGTATGCTTCAGCCATTTCTGTAAGAAGGGAATATCATAACCCAGTGCCTCAGGAGCTACCTGAGACAAGGGACGGATATTCAGAACCTTTTCCCAATCATCCCGTACCATAAGGGCCGGATCCATTTTCTTCTTAGACATGGCAAACGACCATGCCAGCATTCCGGAGGTGAAGCATCCGCCTCTTCTTGGTACATCCACAAACGCACTTCCCGCACATACGATGCTTAAGATAGCACACAGATAAGGGTTTTGACTGGCTGCCGCTGCCCATTGTACATACCCCAGATAGGAACCTCCTACCATCCCAACCTTCTGATTGCTGAACTGCTGGGCAGCAATCCAGTTCAGAGTATCATCGCCATCTTCCACTTCATAATAATTAGGAAGGAACTCTCCACCGCTTAAGTTTCGCCCACGGACATCCTGAATCACAACCGCATATCCACGCTGTACATAGCGGAAATAATTTTCTGCACCGGATTCTTTTTCGTAAGGAGTACGCACCAGCATGGTTGGAAACGGACCATCCCCGTTCCCCGGAAGATAGACATCGGTTGACAGTGTAATTCCATCCCGGGTGATTACATCATACATCCCGGCATATCTGACCGGACAGGGCTTGTGGTATCTGCCGTCATAATTTATCCAATCCTTCAGTACAGTTTTTTTCTCATACCCATCCCGTACCAGTATCCAGGCACATTCCCTGTTCGGGCAGATTACCCCGGCCAGAACTGATTCCGATACCAGGAAATTCTGAGGGAACTTGATATCTCTCTGTCCCCAGATGCCATCTAGCCTTTTCGTATAGCGCTCCGCAAATGGCGTATCCGCTTCAGGCTGGTCACAGCCGGTGAAAATCTTTTCATAAGTATCTTTACGCCTTAGAAACCTCAATATATCCAGTCGGCTCATCTGCTTATATTTTTCATTCACCGCTTCATCAAATACAGCCGTTTCTGTCAGTATCCCGCTGGTAAAATCCAATGTTCTGCAATAAAATCCGTCCGCTTCCTGCCAGAAGATTCCATACAATATTCCCGAAGTATAAAACTTCCACTGAACCATATCTCTGCCTCCCTTTTAAGCTCCGATCAGCATTTTAATCAGATACGCAACACCAATTCCCACATAGTTTCCGCATACTCCGCCAATTACACCCATAATCAGACCGATTCCCACAAGGGAATTCCATCCTCCGCCGGACGCTACCAGCGCAGCAGTAGGCCCGTCTGCAATCGCTCCTGTAATAGACAATACAGCATATTCATACTTCACTTTGAACAGGCGCAGAATCAGAAGATGAAGTGCCATTGCACCAAAAATTACACATGCACAAAACAGCGTAATTGCCAGTGTGGATCCAAAAAATGCCCGGATGTCCACCATAAAACCAATGGTAGAGAGATACATCATACCGAATAACAGTCCGAGGCTCATATTTCCTTTCAGCTTCTTTACCATAGGTAATTGTGCCATAATCAGAGAAATCGTTGTATTTAAAAGAATTTTACCGGCACTCATAAAAGACTCTGGGAAAAGCTTAGCTGATATGATTCCTGCCACTGTAGAGATCGTAATGGCAAGTGCCAGCAGATAAGCAATATCCCGGATGCTCCAGGTATCCGATCCCATCAGACTGCCTGAACCGTCACTTTCCTGGCGTTCTGCTTCGGTGTAATGGTAAGGCCATACTCTTTCAATCCATTTCATTTTCCGAAGGATAGCCGGCATTGCAAATAAAAGAATCAGTACCGGGATTCCGATTACATAATCAGCTGCATTTGCAGAAGCAATGGTTTCCTGTGCAGCATTAAGCCCTACTGCAATTGCCGTCAGATTTGCGCTTCCGCCTGTGTAGGTACCTACGAACATCCCTGCAACTTTCCAGCCTTCCGGAATGACATTTCCAAATACTACCCCAAATATGACACTGATGATGCTCACACTGAAAACCGCACAGATAATAGCGATCCATGGCTGCCTGGAAAGCTTTTTCAAGCCCTGGAAATCCACATTCAGCAGATACAGCGATACTGATATTGGAATACAATATGTCCCCAGCGTACCATATAATTCATGGCTGCCCGGCACAATTTTCAAGTTGGATAAAATAATCCCGATCACGATCACGGTCAGTACCGGACCGATGCTTTTCAGGGCGGAATACTTTTGCAGCCACATACTGAAAGCGATCATGATAAATACAACCGCCAGCAAACTTTCCGTCGAATTAAAAATAGGTAATGTCATTTTATAAACCCTCCTCCTTAGTCTTCTAGAAATTAATATCTAATCCAAAGCCCGGCTTATCTGAAAGGGTAAAGATATCTCCCTCCCTGGTAAACCCGCCTCTCATGCCCGTTGATTCATCCTTATAGTACAGAAAGCTGTCGCAGTCCGCCTCGGTAATATTCTGCTTGGATGCAACCAGACTCAGTCCGGCAGTGATGGCAAGTTTTGTTTCCAGCATACAACCAACCATACAATTTACTCCATTAGCCATTGCGATTGCATTGATCTGTTCTGCCTGATAGAGGCCGCCGCATTTCATCAGTTTGATATTCAAGGTATCGGCAGCACCCAGCCTGCAGGCTTTTGCTGCATCAATCGGGCTGTGAATAGACTCATCCAGCATAACCTTGATTCCTCTTGCTTTTTGGCGAATACAGGCTGCGCCTTCCATATCCCAATCCACAAGGCATTGTTCCACAGCTTCAACACCCGCCTTTTCAAATGCATCCAGTGCTTTTACCGCATCGCTTACACAATATCCCTGATTAGCATCCACCCTGAGACGGATATGGGGTCCTACCGCTTCCCGGATTTTATGTATATTTTCTATGTCCTTTTCCAGATTGCTTCCCGTCTTAATCTTCAGGATATGATATCCTTCTTCCTGCACGTAATGCCTGGCCTTTTCTACCATTTTTTCAGTTTCGTCCATGCCAATGGTTATATCGTTGACTACCTGGTTTGCAAAACCGCCCAGTACCTTATATACAGGCTGTCCCATCACTTTGCCGCGGATATCATAAAGCGCCAGGTCAATTGCACATTTTGCAGAAGTATTTCCTGCAATTGCACCATTCATAAGAGCATGTATCCTTTCAATATTCAGAGGATCCTCCCCGATCAGTCCCTGACGGAACATCTGAAGTGCCGCTATGACCCCTTCAATGGTTTCACCGGTCACAAATGCCAGCGGTGCTGCCTCTCCATATCCCGCAATCCCTTCGTCCGTAATGATTTTCACCAGTACATTTTCAGAATAATCAATTACAGCAAATGCTACCCGGAAAGGCTCGCTTAACTGAATCCGAATTTTTTCCAACTTCAAATCAACAATCTTCATACCCGCTTCTCCTTTTTTATAAATACTAAACTTTTTATAAATATTTTAGATTTATATTACTATTTATATAATTATATGTCAATTGTTTTCTGAAATTTTAGTATTACTTAAAATGTTTCCCTTTTATTTTTAGATATGCTATAATCAAATAAAATACAGACTAAATCACAGACACTACTATCAGGAGGATACCATGCTTGGTAATAAACTTAAACAATATCGAAAAAAAGCAAATTTAACATTGAAAATCATGGCTGAAGAAACCGGTCTTTCCATTGGCTACATATCCCAGGTAGAAAACGGGCAGGTAGAACCCTCCCTCTCATCCCTTCGAAAGCTTGCCAAAGCTCTGGATGTACCGCTTTATCTGTTGCTGGACTATGAAGAAGATGAGGCACTTACAATTCGGGAAGACCGGCAGATTCGTATGCACAACCACCAGGAATCTGTTACTTATCATTTTCTAAGCCCTCTCCCTTCCCATAAATTTATGCCCCAAAGCCTGATGATCCGGTTTACCATCGAACCCCATACACAGGATTCGGAACTTCCGGTTGTCCATCATTCCGAGGAAATCGTAACTGTTCTGTCGGGAACATTAACCCTTCTTGTGGGAAACGATGAAATTTTATTAAAAAAAGGGGATTCTTCATTGATTAAAGAAGATATCCCGCATTTATTCAGAAATGACCATGATACGATGGTGGAAGGCATTTCAAGCCTCACACCTCCCGTCTGGGGGAATATGGCTTTGAATTAATCAGACTTCCCGGTAATTTATACACGCATCAGAACATACACAAAAGACAGGAACTGATTGCCCCTGTCTTTTTCTATGCTGTTTTTTTCTATGCTGTATTTAATATGGTTCTAGAATTTTATGCGCATACTGCTGCCCGGTTACGCTTCTTCTGATATTTTGATAACAGCCTTCACCACATCTGCCTTATTATTTACGCTGTAGTCCATTGCCTTCTGGGCTTCCTCCAGCCTGAATATATCCGTAACAATTCCCTTCAGATTTACCTTTCCGGAAGCAACTGCTTCTATTGCCATTGGATAGATATGGCGGTAGCGGAAAACGGTTTTAAAGGTCAGCTCTTTATCTAAAGCCAGACTCATTGGAAGGGTCATTTCCCCGCTCTTGCTATAGCCAACCAGGACAATGTCGGAACCTTTTTTCGTCATATGTATTGTCTGTACTGTTGTGATCTGTGTACCTGCCGTTTCGATAGCAAGATCGCAGCCCTTATTGCCTGTCAGCCGCAATACTTCTTCCACCGCATCTTTTTCTGCCCCGTTGATTACTCCGTCTGCTCCTAATTCCATTGCTTTATCCAGTCTCTTCTGCATAATGTCCACCACATAAACTTTGGATACGCCCATTGCCTTTAATGCCATCATGCTAACCAGGCCGATACATCCGGCTCCCATAACAACTGCCGTCTGGCCTGCATGTGCATTTCCCTGCATTGCCGCATGGAATCCCACTGCAAGCGGTTCAATCAGTGCACCTTCTAATGTACTGACATTATCCGGAAGTTTAAAACACAGATCCGCCTCATGCGCCACATATTCCTGGAATACCCCGTCTACCGGAGGTGTTGCAAAGAATACCACATCCGGGCACAGATTATATCTGCCGGTTTTACAAAATTCACAATGCCCGCATGTCTTCCCGGGTTCCAGGGCAACACGGTCTCCTGCCTTCAAATGCGTTACGCTTTCGCCAACTTCCACAACTACGCCGCCCGGCTCATGTCCCAGTACAAAAGGAGGCTCTACCACATAATCTCCGATAGCGCCGGTTTCATAGTAATGAAGATCCGAACCGCAGATTCCTACATAATCCAATTTCACCAAAACTTCGTTTTCTTTTACCTTAGGAATCTCACGCTCTTCAAATCCCATTTTACCAATTCCATTCATCACTGCAACTTTCATTTTTCCATCCATAATCATCATTCTCCTTTACATGCTATGTATAACTTCATTTCTTTTATTAAATGTTTTATCAAAGTAATTATATTATTATTCCATTTTGCCCAAAAGTCAATCCCTAAATTTATTTTCGTTGATTCACCCAAATTATTTCGATAATATTATGTAATTTGTATAAAAAAAAACCCTTCCGGTTAAACCAAAAGAGTTTCTTTGCTAATCCAACTAGTTGGTACACTAGTCCTATCTTCACTTACTGCAAACTTTCAAAAAAAGCATCTGCAAATCCCATGGTAACTCCGTAGGCGGATGCTTCCAGTTTGTATTTTCCCATTCTGATATAGGACGTATCTATCTCGAAATTATTGTATTTCAATACTCTTTTATTCAGGTCCATCCGGAATTCTTCCAGATAACCCCCAACATACCCACCCAGTATAATGTTGCAGTCAAATGCCATGCGCAGATTTGTAATGGTTAATGCCAGATACTCCAGATATTCGTCCCAGACTCTGAGGCATTCCTCATCTTGTTTCCTTAGCTTGTCAAAAAACGTCTCCAGATTTCCATCTGCATGTTCCATCAGGACTTTTGCCGCACAGTAGGCATCCACACAGCCTTTTTTGCCACAATAGCAGGTTCGTCCATCCTTTTCAATTACCATATGTCCAAATTCTGCACTTTTAAAATTTTCACCCAGATACAGACGGTCATGCAAAAAGACCGCTCCGCCTACCGTATTGCTCAATGACAGATATACGGTATTTTCTGTCTCGTTTCCAAGTTCTGCATATGCTGCACTGTTTGCATCATTTTCCAACGCAAAATTAAAATCTATAAATTCATCTAAGCTTTTAAAACTGACATTGCTCACACCCAATGTATGAGAGCGTATCAGCAGTTTCTGCTCCTGGTCTACAATTCCGGGCAGTGATATTCCCACACCCAGAATTTTTTCACTCTTTACCTTTAATTTTAAGATAAACCTTCTGATGAAGTCACCCAGCGCTTCATAATATGAAAAATCCGGTGCATATGTTTTTCTGATCCGCTCAATCTGCAAAAGTTCTTTTTTCATATTCACAAGCACAATCGTAATGTGATGATTAGTAATATCAATTCCAATCACATATCCGATATCCGGGACAATGGAAAGTGCCTTTGCCTTTCGCCCGCCGGTAGACTCATATACTCCATTTTCCACAGCGATGCCTTCCTCTACTAACTCTTTTACATTCTGCAGTGTCGTAGGCATACTTAATCCCAGTATATTTGCAATCTCAGCTTTTGATGTAACCCCTTTTGATGATATAAATTTGGCAATGCGAATCTTATTCATACGTTTCGTCTCTATTATCTTACCATTTCTTCCCATACTTTTTACCTGCTTATGAAAGTTTTATAAATCCTTTTATTAAATCTATTATAGATAAGATTTTCTCATAATACAATAAAAACTTGTATTTTCTCGGATTTTTTATGGTAAGGGATATCATTTATAACGGCTCTTCTTAATTTTATCAGAAATATCCCGGAGTTCCTCTTTAGACAACTGGTCCAGGTTTTCTAATTTTTCCAGAAATACACCGGTTGTTTCATCCATTTTGCTCTGAATAAATTCCAGGTAATAACTGACCACTACCCCTGGGATAAGCGCAACGATTAAAATACCGTAAAGTCCCAAAACCACCGTGCAGATCCGCCCCACAACCGTAACCGCATAGTAATCTCCGAAACCGATGGTTGTAATGATACTAAATGCATACCACAGTGCATCTCCATATGTCTTTACTTCTGGTTCTGCCGCCAGAAATGCAAAGGAAATTGCCAGTATAAACAGCAAAAATCCAATTAACATCTTATCTACATTTGTTATTTTTAAAATTTTCCAGAGTCTCTTTAATTTTTTCATTATATATTCCTTTTACATTTCATTTTCAGAGGGTTTTCAGATTTTTCCCGCTATTTCTCTGCACTCCCATCAAATACCAGCATAAAACCACTGCCATTTATGGTACAGTATAGATAGGAGGTGTTCATTATGAAGAAAAAGAAAATCCTTGTCACATTGGTATGTCTTGCTTCCCTTTGGGCTTTCGCCCTATGGAAAGGTCCGGAATATAAAGTAGTAAATGCATTCAGTACCGAAGCCGACCGTACCAATACCTGCGTATTGAACATTATTGTAACAAACACCTGGTCATCTGCCCAATTAAAAGAAATTGCATTGGAAACCTTTAAGGAATACCAGCATGAGAATCCGGATTCAGATGCCGATTCCTTTACTGTAAAATTCTATCATAACCAGCATGATCTTGAAAATAACGAAAACTTTGATGAAATCACTTTTGACCAGCAACTGCTATAAGCTTAGCTGCTAATTTTGTAACAGCCAATCTATTCGCAGAGTATATAAACTGCAGGAACTATATGATACGCTGCCCCTGCATCCTATTTGTGAGGACCTTATCTCTTTATAAGGTCCTCACAAATTCTTTTGCCGTTTCCAGCCGTTCCCGAAACTGCTCATAAAAATCATTGTCTTTATCATAGGGCATTAAATAAAAATATTTCAATATGTACATCCCAACCTCTTTCATCAGATGATCGTTTTGCTCACTTTCCAGAATCTTCTGCATGTCCTTTAAAAAATAATGCCACTCCACAATAAATTGTTCATAATTTTTTGCATCCGGTGTATCAATCCATTTCCGAACCTTTATTTTAGTTCTGTTGTCCTTTTTGCATTCATGGATCTGCAAAAAATATTGAAAAGAATTGTTCTCATAAAATCTTCCAAGGGGAAAAATCCTGCATATTCCCGGTCTGAATTTATGAATACTGCATCTTCCTTCTTTATTTAAAAAAGCACAGTGCTCTGATCCTTCTGCCATTTTCAGATTTGGCAATATCATTTTGTCTACGATATTTAATGTAACTTTATCCATCAGCAGTTCCTCGAAAGAGCAATTTAGATTGGCTGTTAACCGGTAAATATCCAGAGGATCTAAAATTATGGAATCTCCCATTCCCTGACAACAGGCGGAGCACCCGTTACAATCCTGACAGTCTGCTTTCACCATATCATTTAATCCATATAATTTTCCATCCGATATTTCTTGAAGGTCTACTTCTCTAATCATATTATTTTCCTCATATAACTTTTTATTTTCATATATTAAACATTATTATATGTTATCACCTGTTTATTTTCAATAATTATCGGATGAAAAAGCAATACCACTCACCCTCACTTAAGATTTAATCCCACAATTCCTGCTTTTTCTTATTGACATAACCAGAAATGTATATTAAACTATTAGTGTAATAACAACTAATGTTATTACTTTCTCTCATAGCCCGGATCCCACGTCCGGGTTATACCTTCTTAATATATTTTACAACCTTAATTCTCATATACAATATCTTAATTCTCAGAAATCTTTGACATTGGCTGTTTCCCTTATTATAATACTTATATAGACACTAATTAGAGTTATATATTTATACATATTTGGACGAGTCCAGGGGGATAAGATTATGAAAAAGTACGAGTATAAATTTGTGGAAATACCGAAAAAAGAAAATGGCCTCAAAACAAAAGCCGGGGACACTTTCGAAGAATGCAAAGAAACCATACTTATGGAAGCCGAAAAAGGATGGCGGCTGAAGCAGGTTGTCGTTCCATTTAATGAGAAAACCGGTATATATTCTGCGATGAATTATCAAATAATTTTTGAACGGGAAGCACAATAATTTTATTAAAATATACGAAAACAGCTTTAGGAATTAATTTCCTGAAGCTGTTTGTTTAACTATATTGGGGTTTAGGTGAGTAATGACGCTTTGTAGATGTAGGTAGTGTACGGAAAGAGAAGGGGACGGAATATGTTTTTCATTCTGTAATCAGAAAAAGGAACAAACTTCCATCTTCTTTTACACAAACAGCCGAAACATACTGCGCAGTATCCAAAAACGAATAGCCTGCCACAGCCCAGGGGTTCCAACCTGCTGAGAAAACCAGCTTTGTATCAACGAATGCTATCTCGGAAAGATGG